>OHKZ01000492.1_pt1 | contig 20799 bp, 22 predicted proteins | sample 1569011 | NCBI WGS metagenome assembly OHKZ01 (sample SAMEA3879564, study PRJEB24766) | human gut metagenome | biome: human-associated habitat; feature: feces | place: USA | collected 1985/1987
CCGCATCACGGCATAAGTAAAGACAGCGATTTGTGCGCAAGCGCCCATCGCTGTCCTCACTATGCCTATGCGCGGCTCATTGCCCGCGTAAACTCTCAATTTACAAAACATTTAAAAACAGTATTGACTTTTTCCCGGCATATGGTAATATAAACATATGAACAGTGGCTCATATGAATGAATATTAAAACTAAATGCAAATCATTAGCATCTAAAAAGCAGGAAATGCTAATGGAGAAAGAGGAGGATATTACCATGAAGAAAACTTACAAGATCGAAGTAGATTGTGCAGCATGTGCTCTGAAGATGGAGGATGCAGCGAAGAAGGTAGAAGGCGTTACCGATGCAACTGTTAGCTTCATGACCCAGAAGATGAAAGTGGAATTTGCTGACGGCAGCGATGAGAAGGCCGTTATGGAGAATGTGGTAAAAGCCTGCAAGAGAGTAGAGGACGATTGCGAAATTTATTTATAGGATGAATTCCAGAAGGAGAGCAGATACTCTCTTTACCGGGAGACTTGATAATTTTGTAGGAAAGCAAGGAGGATTCCTATGACAAAGAAACAGAAAAAAGTATTGATCCGCATTATTGTAGCGGCAATCTTATTAGTTATTTTACATTTTGTTCCGCTGGAAGGGCTGTGGCTGGGATTGCTGTACCTGATCCCTTACGCGGTGATCGGATATGATATTTTAAGAAAAGCCGTTCTGGGCATCATGCATGGTGAAGTGTTTGATGAGAATTTCCTGATGGCAGTAGCGACAGTAGGTGCTATGGGACTGGGAGAGTATTCCGAGGGCGTGGCAGTTATGCTGTTCTACCAGATCGGCGAGTTGTTCCAGTCGGTCGCTGTAGGCAAAAGCCGCCAGAATATCAGTGCACTGATGGATATCCGTCCCGACTATGCTAATATCGAGGCCGAAGACGGCAGTCTGGAGCAGGTAGATCCTGATGATGTAGAGATCGGAACCATTATCGTGGTACGCCCCGGTGAGAAAGTTCCCATTGACGGTGTGGTCGTGGAAGGTACTTCCACTCTGAATACCAGTGCCCTGACCGGTGAAAGTGTTCCCAGAGAGATCACTGTGGACCAGAATGTGATCAGCGGCTGTGTGAACCTGACAGGACTATTAAAGATCCGTACTACCAAGGAATTCGGAGAATCCACGGTATCCAAGATCCTGGATCTGGTAGAAAACTCCAGCATGAAGAAGTCGAAATCTGAGAACTTTATTACGAAGTTCGCAAGATATTATACCCCGGCTGTCTGCTACAGTGCCCTGGTCCTGGCCATCCTGCCTCCTGTGATCAACCTGATCATGGGCAACCCGGCAGCCTGGAGCACCTGGATCATCCGTGCTCTGACCTTCCTGGTAATCAGCTGTCCCTGCGCGCTGGTCATTTCCATTCCTTTGAGCTTCTTCGGAGGAATCGGTGCGGCAAGTGCCTGCGGCATTTTGGTGAAGGGATCCAACTATCTGGAAGCGATGTCTGAGACTAAGTATGTGGTATTTGACAAGACCGGTACCCTGACCAAAGGTGTATTCGATGTAACGGGTATCTATCCCGGTCAGGGATTTACAGAGGAAGAACTGCTGGAGTATGCTGCTTATGCGGAGAGTTATTCCAGTCATCCCATCAGCAAGAGTCTGAAGAACGCTTATGGAAAAGAACTGGATGCCTCTAACGTCAGTGATGTGGAGGAGATCAGCGGACACGGTGTAACTGCCAAAGTGAATGGCAGACAGGTGGCAGCCGGCAATGCAAAGCTGATGAAGAGCCTGAACCTGGCTTATACGGAAAATACCGGTGTAGGTACAGTGGTTCATGTGGCGGTAGACGGTAACTATGCAGGATACATCCTGATCTCCGATGTGATCAAGGATGGTGCGAAGGAAGCAATTGCCTCCCTGAAAAATTCCGGCGTGAAGAAATGCATCATGCTGACCGGTGACAGCAAAACAGTTGCAGAACATGTGGCCGGTGAGTTAAAATTAGATGAGGTACACAGTGAGCTGCTTCCCGCAGACAAGGTAAGTTGCGTGGAGAAGCTGTTGCAGGAGAAGGGTGCGAAGGAAAAACTGGCATTCGTGGGCGATGGTATCAACGATGCACCGGTATTGTCCCGTGCTGACATCGGTATCGCCATGGGAGCACTTGGTTCTGATGCAGCCATTGAAGCTGCAGACGTGGTCCTGATGGATGACAATCCTGCCAAGATTGCCCTGGCTATGCGGATTTCCCGCAAATGTCTGCGTATCGTCTACGAGAACATCGTATTTGCGCTGGCAGTCAAAGCCATCTGCCTGATCCTGGGTGCGCTGGGTATCGCCAATATGTGGGTTGCTATCTTCGCAGATGTAGGAGTGATGGTACTGGCTGTTCTCAATGCCATCAGATGCCTGCGCATTAAAAACAATTAACCGGATGCAGTAAAAATATGTCGGCGTCATGAGATAGTCGGTATTCCGGGAGAACAGGTGAACATGCAGACTTTTTTTTCAGAAATTACAGCACTGTGCAGGAATGAACAATTTCTGCACAGTGTGATGGAAAAATATCATTATGATCCGGAAGAATATCCCAATCTGAAGAGGCTGGCAGGTGAGATGATCCCCTGCCTGGAGACAGAAGCGGGATGGCAGGACAGAGAAATCAAAGAGACTTTTCCCGGGAGGGATCAGTCTTTTTTGGCTGTAGGCATTACCCTGGGAAAAGGGATCGATGCACTGCAGGAAAAGTATTTGCAGAACGGATTTCTGACAGAGAGTTATATGATCGAGGTGCTGTCCAGTGAATTATTATTAAAAAGCTACCGGGCTTATACAGAGTGGGTGGCTGTACATCGGAATCTGCATGTTGCCAGACTGCATTTTTTAGGTGGGGAGATTTCTGAGACTTCGGAACCCCAAATAGGCAGTCTGCTGCGGCTGGCGAACCTGCCCATGCTTCTGCAGGAGCTTGCATTGCCGGTTACTTGTAATGCAGCATATTGCATGATCCCGAAAAAAAGCGTGGTATTTTATGCGGAGCTGACGAAGGATCCTTTTACCAAATGTGCCGGAATCTGTCTCGGGTGCGGCAGGAGAGACTGCCCGAACCGCATGGAGGAAAAAGAGAATTTTCCTTTGCGATTTGCGGATATGACGGACCGCCCGTTGTCCTATGGGTATGCCAGAATTTTTTCCAAAAGCACAGATGAAAATGGAAGATAACGTACAAAACAGAAGTCTCTATTGTCCGAAATATTCGAAAAATCCTATAGTCATACCCGGAGCAGGGCATTGAAGGTCTCCTCTAAATTCAGTCTGCCGTAGCCCCATTCCCGGTTGGGGTAGTTCAGACCCTGCGTACGCACGGCACCGCGTATGAAATAACTGCGGATCTCCCGGCTTTCCGCCAGCCGGTTATTGCCCTCAATGACTGACCATTGGAAAAACTGTGCTACGGCTCCGGCAGTGATAGCGGCAGCCATGCTGCTTCCCGTACGGCGTCCGTCAATGGTGGAGATATTGACTCCGGGAGCGGATAAGTCCGGACGGATCTGCCCGGTGCGCCCAAAGCCTCTGCCGGATTCTGCGTAAAAACTGTTGTTTTCTGCGTTGTAAGTAGAAACGCTCAGAACCTCCGGCGCCATCGAGGGCTCCGTCAGAGTCATGTCGGGATCCGGATTGAGAAAATATACCGGAGTAGACAGAAATTCTGTGATAGGCAGCCACATGTGAAAATTACCGTTATATAAACTACCGGAAGCAGAGACATGAAAGGTCCAGATACCGGGGGTAGGATCCTGGATGCGTACAAGGATCAGTTCCTCGCCGGAATTTTCTTCCACAAGAGCAGAGTCGATAGTGACTCTGCTTTTTTCATAAATAAAGGAATAGGTCACACTTTGCTGCAATCCCAGGCGCAGTTCAGGAATATTTTCCCCGCCGGGAGTGCGGATGCTCAGATTAAAAGCATCCGGCAGAGCACCCCAAAGCTCCAGCCAGAATCCGATACAGCCTTCGCTGACCCGGATCTCCACATCCCGGGAATCCTCCCCAGGTGTCTGAGCGCTTAGTCTTCCATGGTAATGGTGTGAGGCGTTCCCTTCATTTCCCCCGCAGACGATGGCGGCACGGCTTCTGCGGACAGCGAGGGAAGAGAGATACCGTGACAGGGAGGAATTGCCCGCGTGATCTCCCTGGTTGGTTCCCAGACCCAGACAGATGACTACCGGACGTTCGAAGAGCCGCACGAAGGATTCCGCATATTTGATGCCCAGCATAATATCATTTTCCTGATAGGCGGGAACACCCTCGGGCACCAGATAAAAGCTGCGCAGATATTGCTTACATTCCTTGAGCTTCACCACGACGATGTCGGCACCCGGTGCAGCACCGATATAAGAATTGCCTTGTCTGACGACACTGCCGGCTGCGACTCCGGCGAGGATACTGCCGTGTCCGTTTTCGTCCCGGGAGGGAACGATGGAATAAGGATCCTCGGAACGCAACGCCAGGTTAATATCCTCTCTGCGGTATTCAGAACCATATTTTAACCCATCAGGGGGCGCTCCGGTCTGAACTGTCTGATCCCAGATCGCCAGGATACGGCTGTTGCCGTTCTCGTCCAGAAACACAGGATTTTGGTAATCAATACCGGTATCGATAAAACACAGGATCACGCCCTGCCCCGTGAGACTTAGGGGCGGACGCTGTACCTGGGTGATCCCACTGGCGATCAGGCTTGCCGGATCAAAGGGAGCGGCACCGGGTGGCGTCTCACCGGAGGGAGATAGCTGCATGAGCCCATAAAGCTTCGGCATATTGTGATAGGGAAAAAAATCAATCTTTGGATTGCGGATTCCCAGATTGGCCAGATACAAAATCAAAAAATCTTCTCCGATGCGTTCATAACAATTATTGTCATCTCCCAGAAATTCCGATGCGGAAAAGTCTGTGATAATGTCATAGGTGTCCTCTGACAGGATCATTTCCTTGCAGTCCATGGCGTTGCTCCGAAGAATCCATTTTTATAATATATACAACGGGATGAATTTTGGTGTGTATGCGTGGGGAGATCCATGACATAAGGGAAAAGCTATAGTACATAAAATATTATGAATATTATAGAAGAGACGGGTAGAAATACCGGTAAGGGATCGTGAGATGTGGGAAAATCCTATTTTCAAAAAAGTATGGGAAGTCGAGAAAAAATCAGCGGTATTGATGAAGAAACATTATAAGAATGGTCTGATGTTGGGAGTGCTCTTGCTGGCAATGTTTTTCCTCGGAAGAAGCATCGGAGCCATTGCCTACGGTCTGCGTATGCAGCGGGAAATAAAGACACAGGAGACGGCGGGAACTGCGTTAGAGAACACGGAAGCGTTATTTTCAGCAGAAAACTGGGGATTGGGATTCGGGGCGGAAGGAACACAGCCCACCGGCACGGCATCTGCGGAAAAACTAAAAGAGTACAATGCCTATTATGTGGGAGCTGCGGAGGAGAAAAAGATCTATCTTACTTTTGATTGTGGCTATGAGAACGGTAATAGTTCCGCCATATTGGATGCATTGAAAAAGCATAATGCACCGGCGACCTTTTTTGTGGTAGGACATTTTCTGGAGTCGGCGCCGGAGATGGTGAAACGCATGGTGGAGGACGGACACACCGTGGGAAACCATACCTATCATCATTATGACATGTCGAAAATTTCTGATCCAGCGGTTTTCCGGAAAGAGATGGATGACGTGAGAACTCTTTTTCAGGAGACCACCGGTACGGAGATGGCGATGTACTACCGGCCGCCCCAGGGAAAATACAGTGAGACGAATCTGCAGATGGCAAAGGATCTGGGATATTCCACTTTTTTCTGGAGTCTGGCGTATGTGGACTGGAACGTGGATGCACAGCCCAGCCACGAGGAAGCTTTTTCCAAGCTGACAGGCAGGATCCACCCCGGAGCGGTGGTGCTGTTACATAATACCTCGAAGACCAATGGGGAGATTCTGGATGAACTGCTCACAAAATGGGAAGAAATGGGTTATACCTTCGGAAAATTGGAAGAACTGGTGCCGTAGGGTTTGACTTCCCCTGCACCATACCCTATAATAGAGGACAGAAAAATATACTGGAGGACAACCATGGAAAAAGAACTGGTAGTTGTCATTGATTTTGGCGGACAGTACAATCAGCTGGTCGCCAGAAGAGTCAGAGAATGCAATGTATATTGCGAGATCTACTCTTACAAGACAGACTTGAATAAGATAAAAGCGATGAATCCTAAGGGAATCATCCTGACCGGCGGCCCCGCAAGCTGCTATGAACCCGGTGCAGCTACCTGCTCCGAGGATCTGTTTAACTTAGGAGTTCCCGTGCTGGGACTCTGTTACGGCGCACAGCTGATGACCCATGTGCTGGGTGGCAAGGTTGAACGTGCAGCCGTTCGGGAATATGGCAAGACTGAGGTGAAGGTAGACCGCAGTTCCAAGCTGTTTTCCGATGTATCCGAGAATACGATCTGCTGGATGAGCCATTTCGACTATATTTCGAAGCTGGCGCCCGGTTTCCGTACCGTAGCTACCACTGCAAACTGCCCTGTGGCAGCAGCAGAGTGCGTAGAGCGCGGACTGTATGCGATCCAGTTCCACCCGGAAGTACTCCACACGGTGGAAGGCTCCAAGATGCTGTATAATTTCGTACGTAATATCTGCGGATGCTGCGGTGACTGGAAGATGGATTCCTTCGTGGAAGAGTCCATTAAGGCAATTCGTGAGAAGGTTGGTAATGGTAAAGTCCTCTGTGCATTGTCCGGCGGCGTGGATTCCTCCGTGGCAGCAGTATTGTTATCCAAGGCAGTCGGCGAGCAGCTGACCTGTGTCTTCGTAGATCACGGTCTGCTTCGTAAGAACGAGGGCGATGAGGTAGAAGCAGTCTTCGGTCCCAACGGCAATTACGATCTGCACTTCATCCGTGTGAATGCGCAGGAGCGTTTCTACAGCAAGCTGGCAGGTGTATCCGAGCCGGAGCATAAGAGAAAGATCATCGGCGAAGAGTTCATCCGTGTATTCGAGGAAGAGGCGAAGAAGATCGGTGCCGTGGATTTCCTGGTACAGGGAACCATCTATCCCGATGTGGTAGAGAGCGGACTGGGCGGTGAATCCGCAGTGATCAAGTCCCATCACAACGTAGGCGGCCTGCCCGACTATGTAGATTTCAAGGAGATCATCGAGCCTCTGCGCAACCTGTTCAAGGATGAGGTCCGCAAGGTAGGACTGGAGCTTGGCATTCCGGAGCATCTGGTATTCCGTCAGCCGTTCCCCGGTCCCGGACTGGGTATCCGTATCATCGGCGAAGTGACCGCTGAGAAGGTCAAGATCGTACAGGATGCAGATGCCATCTACCGCGAGGAAATCGCTAACGCAGGTCTGGACCGTGAGATCAACCAGTACTTCGCAGCCCTGACCAATATGAGATCCGTAGGCGTTATGGGTGATGAGAGAACCTATGATTACGCCATCGCATTGAGAGCTGTGAAGACCATCGACTTCATGACCGCAGAGAGCGCACAGATCCCTTATGAAGTATTACAGAAGGTGACCAGCAGGATCATCAATGAGGTGAGCCATGTGAATCGGGTAATGTATGATATTACCAGTAAGCCGCCCGGAACGATTGAGTTTGAATAATGTACATGAGCCAAGAAATGCTGAAATTACGGCGTTTCTTGGCTCGTTTTTGGTTGAGTGACAATCAAATGACAATAATTTTGGAAATTATTTACCAACTGATTGCATCTAAACGTTGGAGATATTTTTCTCCCAAATCAGGTTCAATCATTTTTATATAGTATGCTTTTCCATACATGTATTCTTTGAAGTTCACTTTTTTATGTGTTTTGCAATTTTTTAGGTGAGATGCAACACCATATTTTTCACAATAAAACAATTCTTGATTGAACTTTCGTTTGTAATATTTGGGGATTTTGACAGTGTCAGTTACAATCAGTCCAGTAATCATTTTGCGGTATGGATTTTTCATTAAATGTGTTTTATTGCTGTTTATTTCAAATCCATTGGTGCTAATAATTTCGGATACCAATGGAATAAGGAAGTCAAGTTCATGTGAAGAAGAAAAAATTAAGTCATCGGCATACCGGGTGTATGTAATTTCTTTGGTTGATATTGCTTTCAAAATTTGCTGGTCAATTGGGCTGAAAATGATATTTGCAAGAGTGGGACTGGCAGGAGCTCCTTGCGGGAGTATAGCGTTATGTGTGCATAATTGAGCTAATGCTTGAGCAACATCAGATGTGTATCCGACGCAATGAAAGACTTCAAATACTTGGTTAATATTAATTGAGGGAAAAAAATTATGGATATCCATACACAGTACTTGGGTTTTGTTAACATGCATCTCGGCGTTTGTTTTTATGGAACGTTGTTGAACAAAACCATGACAACATTGATTAGTGGGGAGCTTATTTAGTATTTCATCTAAAATCCAACGCTGACGCAGTTTTAATGGTTTACTAGGAGCCAAAATCATTCTTGATTTACCCTTGGTATAGATCTCGAATTCATGGTAACAATCAAGTTTTAGGGTATCGAGCATTAATATTTGATTAAGGTGTTTCTTGTCAAATATTACAGGTAAATTTTGGGAGATTAATGAAGTAGCATAAGAACAGCATCTATCAATGTACGAAGTACTGTAACCCTGTTCGAACATATTAATTTTTAATCTGTTGATATAATTATTTTCCATGTCAACCTCACATTAGAAAGGGACAACTACTTGAAATGAGAACTTGCAAATCTTTGATTTGCAAGCCACTTTGCGTATGCTTTTTGCGCAAAGTGGCTTTGCAAATTAAAGAGTTAGTTACGTTTTGCAAGGAGGCGAATGCACCTCAATCTAGTTATCCCTATTTATATATTATCAAATTCTTTTGGAATATACAAGAAATCCCAATTAAATCTAATTGTTTTTGGAGAAAATAAATCCTTATTTGAAAAACTCCAATCATTCCATAATTCAGTTATATCATTGATTGCCTTTTCGGTTAAATATAATTTGTCATTGTCTATCTTATAATATTCTTTCTCATATAGGTTTCGTAATATGTCTGAAATTAAAGAAATATTTAACCCAATTTCATATTGCAACTGTTCCAAATTGATTTCGTGATATTTATTTATATAGCTTAATACTATTTCTTCATATGGTTTCATTTTTAACCGCTTTCTGCAAATATGCATTTATTTCATTATTGCTTTTTCTTGTTTTAAGATTGTTAATGGAAGGCCTAACTTGTGAACGCCGTTCGAATAAAGGAGTATGCATATCGGAGTATTCCCAAAAGTTGCATAGCGTATTATTAGGTGTATTGTAATAAAAACTTATTGTTAATTTGCATTTGTCAAAGCCCATATCATAAGTTTTCGTAGATGTTTTTGCTTGATAAGAATCGATTAATTTTTCATATTTTTTTACGACCTCAATTACATGTTTATATTCTTTAGAGTCAAAAATAACATTTCCTTTTAGCAGTTTTTTTGGTAGTTCCATATAGATAGGCTTAACCTGAATATTCAATTTTTTAAAGTAATTAGTGATATTGGAACTAGCACTTTTGTTTACATAGATTCCAGCAAAAAATAACTGGAACTGGGAAGTATTAATACTATTTTTTCTGAAATAGTCAAGAATACTATTAATGGAAGCAAGAATAGTTTTTCCACTACCTATCAAATCATCTATAAATATTACCGCTTGTTTGTCTTTAAAAATTTTAGAAGATATAAGTTCTTCAGAACACACGATTTGATTGTTGTTAATTCCCCTGCATATATTTACGGTATTTAAGTAAGAACGAATTTCGTCTCCCCCGCTTTTTATTCCTTGAGGGGATGGAATAGTTATAAAAACAGTATCTTTAAAAGCAATGCCCATATCATGAAGCTTTTTAGAAATTTCTTCTGATAAGATTGATATTCTATGTGAGTATTCACGACGAGTGAGATATGTGTAGTGCCCCAATAAATTTAAAAATATGTTTATGTCTTCATAAGGGAAAGATTGTAACCATTCATTTACCTGTGAAGAAAAAATATCTGAACCGATGTAGGAATCATGTTCTTTATCATTTGAATATGCGTCTTTTTCTAAAGATAAATATCTTTCTGGATTTATACAATTGTTATGATAAAAATCTTCAATAGCTTCGTCTATGCTTTTGTAATGCTTCATCTCAATCTCCTTTAATTTTTGTGTGATCCTTCCATACCACCATACTTTACTTTTAAACTCTCAATATCTTGAATAACACTCAATAGGCAAGATTGATCAGTATCAAATTCGAAGTGTAATATATTCTGTTTGTCAGGACGTTCTTGGAAGCATCCTGTCACAATGGCGTGTCCCCGCTTGTCATTTCAACTTTAAAGGTCAAATCATTTTCATACAATAAATGATATTCTGCTGAACCCAAAAGTTCTGTATAACAAGTGTTTAGTTCCTTAGAAAAACTATAAAGGGCACCGGTGGCGGAGAATAATCGGTCATGCTTGATATGGTATCAGCTAGAGTCGACAATTAATGTGCATGTGATGTCATAGCCGCCATTGATGCTCGTGTAATTAGGAAATCCAATAACTTCATTGAGTTCAAGACTGATTTTTTCACCATTATATCCGTTTAGACAAAATAAGTTCATAAAGCAACACTCCTTTTACTCCTTCTTCGGTTTCCTCTTCCTCTTCACATACGAGAAATTCGGAAACAAGTCTTTTAGCAACGCAGCAGTTTTTCCTGCCTTTTCATCCTCATTCATATTCTGAACCAGTAGTTGGTCGCCATCATTAAGATTCAACGAAACAGTATATTCTTTATCCGGAACTATCGGATTCATCGGAAACTTTATCTCTTTAAGATAATAATCCGTTTCGGTTATTTCGCCATTCTCCAGCTTGTCTCGCAGGCGTGCCCAATACTCAGCCATCTTCTTGAAGTTATCGAGGTCTTCCTGCGGGCGGGGACCGGCACTTGGAAGCCGTTCTTCAAATTTGAAGCATACTTCGCTATCTTTGATTGTGGGGCGCAGTCCGTATGCCCATTCGATGTCAAACAGCACATGGAGTGCACTGAAGATATTGGCAACATCCGGATCTGATAATGCATAGAAACTGACACCTAGATTGTTGGCGATATTGAGTAAAGTTGCTTCGTCCGGATATCGGTTTCCGAGCTCGTAATTTCGAATTGTGGATTCGTTTAGTCCGCACTTATCTGCCAATTCCCTTTGTGTCATTTCCGCTGCAATTCTAAAATTCCTAATCAAAAAGCCTACCCTGCTGGTGAATTTTTCGCCCATTTTAACTGCTCCTTATAAGTGTAATGCGTGTTGTAGCATGCACAAAAACACGAGGTACAAACCATGCATTTACATAGATTATATCATCAACAGTACAAAAGTGAAATGTTTTTTGCTAAAAAGTATTGACAGTACAAAAATGAACTGTTAATATAAAACACATCAAAACCGTTCGAAAATGAACTGAATAATAAAACGAAAGAGAGGAGGCATTTGCTTATGGAGAACAAACGATTTTTAACAGCGCAGGATGTCATGGAAATGCTAGACGTATCACTATCCTATGCATATAAGCTGATACGGCGGCTGAATGCAGAACTTGGGTCGGAAGGATTTGTGACAATAAAAGGGCGTGTAAGCACGCAGTATTTTATGGAACGAATCTACGGATTGTCCACAGATAAGGAGGTTGGATAGATGGCGGTTATCAAAAACAAAAAGACCGGAATGTGGGAGGTTAGGACCTATTATAAGGATTTGACCGGAGAAAGGAAGCAGAAGACAAAGAGGGGCTTTGCTAAGAAAAGCGAAGACCTCGAATAGGAACGGAACTTCAAACTGAAAGAAAATCAGAGTATCAGTATGAGCTTTAAAAGTTTTGAAGGATAAGCTGGAAAAGGCGTATGAGTTTATGAAACAGTTTACGATTGGCGGGAAGAATCTGCTGGAGAAGTTTTTGGAATGGATTGTGGAGAAAGTTAAGGATGTTGGGAGAGGAAGGTGATGGATAAATTCACAAAGAAGATAGAAAATTAATGTGGAGGAGTTGGGCTGATTGTGGTAAAATTATTTTGGGAATTTGTCTTTATTTTGATGAATGGAAATTCTATTTTAAGTAAAATTTCTAATACAAGTCCTGATTATTGGACACATAGGATAGGTATAATGTTGTTGAATAGGCAATTCTCTAAGTGCTTATAAGGAATTAATTTGTAATGCGAACAATGTTATTGAGCTTCAAACCCAAATGGTACAATAAAATTATAGATGGTAGCAAGATATTTGAGTATAGAAGAACATTTCCAAACGAAGAAATAATGGCATATATGTATGTCAGTTCGCCAGCAAAAATGATAGTTGGAAGGATTCATTTAGGCAAGAGAATTGATATTAACACGTGGAAAGAACAATACAAAGCAGACAAAGAAGTGTGTGAACGAATAGATGATTTTCTGACAAGACATACTTATGCCATGCCGGTGTTGTCTTTTCAGATGACGAAGGAAATAGAGTTAGAAACACTTCGTAAGTTTAACCCAAATTTTGTATGTCCTCAAATGTATTATTATTTGGATAATTGCCCGGAATTGTTTGATTTTATAAGGAAAAATGCAACTGACATTGGGAAATTACACATTAATTCATTTGTGAATATAGAGAAAGATGAAGTTTGCAGAAAACAGTATTAGGAGGTTTGCCATGGGTGATTTTGGTGCTGCGGAGAGAAGAATATTAAAATTTATCTCAAAAGGGACAGAATTTGTCTTTAATGGAAAAGGATATACAGTGATGTTATCTGGAAAACCAACATGTCATAAAGGTGAACCAAAAACGGATATTTATATATTGGCAGAATCCTGTGAAGATGAAGTCGAAATAAAAATTTCCTATAAGAAAGAAAATGCGGACTTTATTGAAAACAAAATGAGCGCAGAACGTGCAGAACAATTATTTGGTGAAGATTGGATAGATATTATAGAGCAATCGACTACGGCTATTCAGGATAAATTTTATGAGAGAATGTTGATTTACAAAAATGGATTTAGAAGAACTGAAAAGGGTTCAATTACCCTTGGATGGAAATTCGAGTTGCTTAACAAAAGTGGTGGGGATTTATCTGGGAAAATGTTACTTACAGATGAACAGGTAGTAGATGTTTATGCAGGAAGTAATCTTTCGCCAGATAAGAAAAATGCGAGTGTTTGTGGGCAGATCATAAGAGATAGTGGTGTGGCTAACTACATATTGATGGATGAGAATGTGCATTCTGCGCAAGATGTAATAGATAAAATGATTCCTATAAGAGAATATGTAATGATGCACCCAGATATTTATTTTGCTTGTAAGGCTTTGAATTACAGAACTTTTGCTGAAAAATGGGATGGGAATAGACCCTTATCAGTTCAAGTAAATTGGGATGCACTTGATAACAGATTAGTTCCCGAACTTGTTTTTGACAAGCCTTTGATAGTAAAAGGCGACGAGATGGCTGAAAGGCTTATTCATTATATGCGGAAATTAAATATCAGAACAACAGATGATATTGATGAGGGTAATTCGGGGACCGATAAAATAGTATAGAGGTGATAACATGGCTGTTATTTTAGAGGAAAGAGGGCGTGGTAAATTTAAACCCGCTCCAGATTATAAAGTTGATGAAGTAAAAGAACTTCTGAATAAAAAAATTGAAGAAGAAAGGCAGGCATTTGCAGATTGTAGTGAAGACATTGAGTTTGATAAGCTCAACTATGATCCCAATAAGTGGAACCTGCTGTCGCTATTTTCGGGATGCGGTGGTCTAGATTTGGGCTTTGAATTAGCAGGCTTAAAAGCAGTTATGGGCGAAGAAGTCATGGAAGCAGCATTTGCCGACAAAAAGGTCTTTGATGAAAATATCAATAATAATGTATTCAATACGATTTATGTAAACGATATATTTGATGAAGCAAGAGAAACCTATGCACAGAATGCAGGTAAATATATATACATGGATAAGAGTGATATAAGAAAAATAAAGGAGTTTCCCAAGGCGGATATTGTATTAGGTGGCTTCCCTTGCCCAGGCTTTTCGGAGGCTGGACCGAGATTGGTTGATGATAAGAGGAACTTTTTATACTTGCATTTTATTCGTTGTCTGATGCAGAGCAACCCCCAAATTTTTGTGGCTGAGAATGTAAAAGGAATGATGACTCTTGGAAAGGGTGAGGTTTTCAAGCAAATTGTTCAGGACTTTGCAGCAGCAGGATATACAATATATCACAAGCTTTTAAACTCGGCAGAATATGGTGTGCCGCAGATAAGAGAACGAGTGATTTTGGTTGGTGTCAGGAATGATATAGACTTTGAATATGTTCATCCGGAACCTACACATGGGTATGGCATTGATGGATTGAAAGAAGTGGTAACACTTCGTGATGCAATTGGTGATTTAGAGGATGATCCAGGAGATTATTTTACAGGCTCGTACTCTACTATTTTTATGTCGCGTAATCGAAAAAAACTTTGGTCACAACCAAGTTTTACGATTCAGGCATCAGGTAGACAGGCACCGATCCATCCAGCAGGAGCACCTATGGAACATGTAGGCAAGGATAGATATATCTTCAGTGATGGAGAAGAGAATAATAGAAGATTATCAGTCAAAGAGATTGCAAGAATACAAACGTTCCCAGATTGGTATGAGTTTAGTAGAGGAACAAGCGCTCGAAATGATAATGCGAAGCTAGATTTGGTTTATAAACAGATAGGAAATGCGGTGCCGGTTTGTTTGGCATTGGCTGTTGCGGAGCCGATTGCTGAGTTCGCAAAGAAATGTTTAAAAATGAAGAATGAAGAAAAAAGATATGCCATAACTAGAGAAGAAAAAAAGAGGTTGATGGCTTAATTATAATTGTAGTAGTCAGAGATATATTAGTTGTATAACTTTGTGTACTCTGTGGTCAGGAGATTGTTATGATATTAAACATAGATGAATTAAGAAATATTGAATTTGAAAAAATTGAAGAGGATGAGTTTTGGAATCAAAGTGAACAAAAAGAATTATCTATTCATAAGGTGCACGTTTATCCTGCAAAATTTCCATCTTTGATTGCTCAAAAGGCTATAGAGTACTGCAAGAAAAACAATTATAATGTTGGTGTTGTTTCAGATATTTTTTGTGGTTGTGGAACAGTTGCAGTGGAGGCTAAAAGATTAGGATATGATTTTTATGGATGTGATTTGAATCCCGTTGCAGTAATGATTGCGAGGGTAAAAAGCACATCTTATGAAGTGGCAAGTGTAGAAAAATATTATAAAGAGATAGTTGATAAATATAATAGTACAGAAATAAAGAATAATTATGAAACAACAAATGAAAGGTTAAAATATTGGTATGTCGATTCACAATATAATAACTTATATTGTTTGAAAGAGAGTATATTGTCTTGTGTGCAAGAGGAAAAATATAAAGAATTGTTCCTTTGTATTTTCTCGAGCATTTTAAAAGCAACATCGAAATGGTTGACAAAGTCTATAAAGCCGCAGGTTGATCCGAAGAAAGAAATACATGATGTTATGTATACATTTGAAAAGCAGTATAAAGTTTTTTTGAAAGCTATAAAGCAAATCAATTATAAAAAAGATACAAAAGTAGAGATTGAGTGTAAGAATATATTGGAGGTAGAAAAAAGAGAATATGTAGACTTAATTATAACGAGTCCTCCATATGTTACATCATATGAATATGCAGATTTACATCAATTGTCGACACTGTGGTTAGATTATACTACTGACTATAAGGAATTAAGAAAAGATTCTATAGGTAGTCTATATAATTCAAGCAAGAAAGTATATACGTACTTATCTGAGTTTGAAAAACATATAGTTGAAAAAATGCAGGATGGAGCAAAAAGGAAAGCCGTCGAAAGATATTATGTGGATATGAACAATGTTGTAATGAAGGCTTACGAATTGCTTAAGGAGAATGGAATTATTGTAATGGTAATTGGAGATACCGAATATAAAGGTGTAAAAATGCAAAATGCACGCGCTTTAGCGGAAAGAATGTTGTTGAATGGGTTTGAAATTTTGGAAATTTCAAAAAGAAAAATTTTAAATAAATTTTTACCTACACATAGGGATTCAACAGGTAAATTTTCATCAAATAAAACGGATAGGAAAATTTATAGTCAAGAATATATATTGATTGGGAGGAAAAAGCAATGAGTGATACAAAGAAATTATATTTTGAACCATATGCACGTTTGCTAACAATGCTAAGCGAACAGTTGATAAAAAATGAAGTCGTTGCTTTAACAGAAATAGTGAAGAATGCTTATGATGCAGATTCACCGTGGGTAAAGATAACATTTGATAATTTTGATTCCAATATGGTGGCAGAGAAGAATTCTAAAATAATTATCGAAGATGCGGGATGTGGCATGTCAGAAAGTACTTTGAAAAATGATTTTATTAACCCTGCGTCAGCTCATAAGAAAATTGAAAAAGAAGAGGGTAAAAAAACTCCTTTGGGTAGAATTTATCAGGGAGAAAAAGGAATAGGACGATTTTCTCTCTTCAAATTAGGTAAAAAAATTACTGTAATTACGAAAACAGAAAAGGATATAAAAGCCAGAAGGCTAGAAATGGATTTATCCAAATATGAAGATGAGTTTATAAAGGGGAATAATGAACAGTACAAATTAAATGAAATACCATTAGAATACAATGCTAGTGATGACACTGATTTCTCAGAAGAGATTTTTTTGGATAATTGTTTACGTAAGAGATTAAATAAGGGGACAATCATTATTGTAGAGGGATTAAATGATAAATGGGGTAAGAGTAAATTTGAAAAGTTAAAAAGTGATTTGTTTTCTTTGATGGGTAATGTCTATGGAGAGGACTTTAGTATATACTTTTTTGAAGGAAATGCTTTTGTTCCCACAGTTGAGTTTACAGAAAAAAAGACTTTGGACAATATAATTGAACAAAAAGCAGTTTTGAATGTTGAGGGCTCTTATGATGAAAAAGGGAAAAAATATATTTATACGATAAATAAAAAAGAAAAAGAGGTTGGGTTTGGAGATAAAACAATATCGGGATTATCATTATTTAAAGATTTCAAGAAATCGGTAGTAGACAGAAATCTATCTTTTGATGATTATACTACGACATGTGGAAATTTCCAATTTAGATTTTATGTTTTTGATCCTGATAAGAAAAATGCAAGAGCAAAGTATAGACTGACTGAAGATGATTGGGAAATAGTAAAGAAGAACAGAGTTTTTCTCTACCGAGATGGTATCAGAGTATTTCCATATGGGAGTGTTAAGGATGATTGGTTGCAGGTAGATACAATAAGAGGTACTAAAAGAGCAAGTGCTATGTTTAGTAATGACCAAGTTGTTGGTTATGTAGATATAAGTTATAGTGGAAACCCTAATTTAAAGGATAAGACTAATAGAGAGGGATTACTAGAGGTGGGGGAATCATACTCAGATTTCTTAAGCATAATCCAAATATTTCTTCAATATATAAAAGTTTATTATTACGATGAGTATAATAAACAAAAAAATGTTATCAAAAAATTTGATAAACAGAGTAAAAATGAATTAGAACAAGAGTTCAAAGAAGTTATTGCAAAATGCTCTGATTCTTCTATGAAGAAAAAAATAGAAAGTATCAAGAAGAAGGTTGATGAGCAAAATGATTATAATTTGGGCAGAATACGCGTTGTAGAAGATTTGGCAGGAATAGGTCTTTCGATTCAAGCAACACATCATGACATGGGTAATTTTATTCGAAAGTGTTATAATGTAATCGATGATTATAATTTACAATTAATTCGAACAGATGACGAATACACAGAGAAAAAAGTTGTTGTTGAAAAAATTGAGAGGCTGAGGGGAATAATATCTGCGATGGAAGCCGTTTTAGCAGATATGAAGAATTTATTCGCATCAACTCAACATAAGTCAAAATCAATAAGAGTTTCGGTATTGTTAAATAAAGTATTAGGGTATTACAGCAATGTGTTTGAAACAAAGAAAATCGATTTTGATTTGAAAAATATAGGTAATAGTGTGGTAGTTATTAATATGCCAGAAGCATTGCTAATGACAATCTTTATAAATATTTTGGATAATGCACTGTATTGGTTAGAAGATGAAGAGGTAAAAGAAAAGAAAATTAGAATAACAATTAATTCGGATGAAAATTATATGGTTTTTTCTGACAATGGTCCTGGCATTTATCCAGAAGAAAAAGAAAAAATATTTGAGGCATTCTTTACAGGCAAGGGAATAGATGGACGTGGCTTAGGTTTGTATATTTGTAGACAGTTTCTGGATAGATATGACTATTCTATAGGCGTTGTTGATAATTTTAAATATTCGTTAGGTGGAGCTGATTTTCTAATTGATTTTAACAAAAAGGATGAGTGGTAATATGGATATTGATTATATCAAAAAAATGTTTGTAGGAGAGATACTTATTATTGATGATGAAGTAGATGAAGAATATACTGAGGCATGGACAATTGCAGAATATTTGAGAACACAGAACTTTTCGGTTATTACAAAGGATACATTTCCAAATGAAAGTGAATTAGCAGGACACAAATTATCGCTGGTTATTTGCGATTGGATGTTTAAAAGAGGTGATGAAGATGGTAATGCTAGAGAGGTTATTGCTTTTTTGAATAAAGTGCAATCAAGGGCGTTTATTCCTGTATTTATATGTACTTCATTAGATAAACCTGATGTAGAGAAATATTTGGCTAATCCTGAATATAATTGTACTAGGTATAAAAAGAATGAAGCTTCAAGTATATTTGTAGTAAAAAAAGGCGACATAAAAAATGACAAGTTATTTGATTTCTTGAAGGAATGGTTGAAAAAGAATCCATCAGTTAAGTTACTCAAAGAATGGGAAATATCACTTGAAATTGCTAAAAATAATATGTTTAATGAACTGTATAATGCATCGGAATATTGGCCATGGGTTTTGGCAAAAACATATAAAGAAGATGGTGAAAGAAATATCGGTGATTCAATGGGAGAATTTGTGACCAAAAATTTATTATCCCGTATTTCTGAATATGATATAGAAGATGTTACACCTGATAGCAATGTAGATATAAGAGTTGAGGATGTGCTAGAAGGTGAAAGATGTTATTATTATCATGATACTAAAATAAACAGTAATACTGCATTTAAAACCGGTGATATATTAAAAAGGGAAGAGGATTTGTTTATTGTTATCAAAAGACAATGTGATTTGAATCGTATAGAGAATAAGGGATTGTATGTTTTAAAAATGTTGGAAATAAAGCAGACAAGTAATACTCCAATATCAATTAATTTTGACGAGAACACAATCCAAATATTGGAAAACAATTATAAGTTAGATGGAACTAAGAGAAATAAAATTAATAAACAACTAAAAGATGTCTTTAGTAAGACAAGAGTATTACATAAAGGGAAAATTCTTGAAACAGCTTTTCAGGTTATTATTCCTTGTGTTTGTCACAAGAAAGTTGTTATGATTGATTTGAAAGAGTTAGATATTGTCAAGTTTGAAAGTGTGGAATTCAAACAATATGAAAGAGTAGCAAGATTGTTGGAGCCATATATAAGTATTGTTACGGATAAATTTGCTGCATATATGTCTTCGAAGGGGAGTATGAGAATACCAGAAGAGTTGTTTACGGAAAAGTTTTTTATTGATAATAGTGAGGATGAATGACAACAAAATGACAATAAAATCCCTTAAGAATCCATGCAATAGGTAGAAATCAGACAAAACTTGCTGGACTCTGACAGAAAAGTCAACAAAAAACACCACATAACAACTTTGTAAAGAGGAGTTTGAATAAAAAGGTAAATCCCTACAAAGCCCGTATTTTATGAGCTTTGTAGGGATTTTTTTTAGATGGCATTGGGTACGATTTGGGTACAAAAATATTGACCCTTTGTAGAAAAATGAGTAAACGCTACATAGACGTTTATTCATTAGATGCATTATTAAGCTGAAATATATGTAGATATGTCAATCGTTTGAGAAATTATTTAAAGAATATGTTATGATAATAATATAATGTTGGATTTTATTCATAATATTATTAAAATGTGTATACTGAGATTTCTAATATCACAGATGATGCACAAAGTTGATTTAATAAATCTGATGTAGTTGTTACGGCATAAAATTATAGTGTTCGATGGAGTATGAAAGGGGATGTATATGATTTATAAAGGTATTATATTTAAAGCAGATCCATTTTCATACAATTTGGAATTTGATGATAGAATTACTCTTGTTGGCGGAGATAGTGGTACAGGTAAGACATTTCTTTATGGATTGTTGAAAGATATAAGACTTACAGAGGAATACAATGCTATCAAATTATTTAATTACAAATCAGATGACTTTTTAGAAGCAATAAAACAGTGCCGCAATAATTTTATTGTGATAGATAATGCAGATTGTTTGATTAACGATGATGTTAGGAGATTCATTAATTTTGAATTATCAAATCAGTATATGCTTTTCTTACAAAATTGTGATGGACTCAATGTATCTGATAAGAGTTTTAAAGTGCTTAAGTTTGATAACTACAGAATAACACTGGCAGAGGAGCTGTGATTTTAGGTATTGCAATGGGAGGTATGCGGTTTTGAAGTAAACGTCAAAACCTGCGCCTTGGCTAATTAGTTTTTTTATGCCACACTCTAAA
>OHKZ01000506.1_pt1 | contig 20324 bp, 19 predicted proteins | sample 1569011 | NCBI WGS metagenome assembly OHKZ01 (sample SAMEA3879564, study PRJEB24766) | human gut metagenome | biome: human-associated habitat; feature: feces | place: USA | collected 1985/1987
GTTTCCCAAAGTATTTCGTATCCGGTAGTCCCACATACGGATATAATTCTTTTTCGTTCTTTCCTTGATATTCTTTGTTGCCATGTATCGCTCAAACAACGTATTTACAGTCAGCTTCTTGACTGATGCGTCTGTAATAAGCAGATCCTCCATATCCTTATTGATCTTCTTTTCCATTTCTCGCAGACTCGCCAGATCAGCTGCATAAACCGAATTACGCTTTCCAGTAATTTCATCCTTGTAGCGATACTCATAACGTCCATCCGGACGCTGATATTCACCTGTTTTTAAATTTCTGCCTTTATTATCTTTTCTTGCCATATCAATCATTCCTTTCACTTTATTTTTCGTTATTCGGAATGATTTTTGTCCTGTCTGTATCAGTCATATACTGTCTGATATCTGCTCACAGATTAACATAATATTTTATGATTTCCAAGGGTAAATTCCTGCAAAATGCTAATTTTTATTTGCCTGTTTTACAGGAATATTTTCCCTTTTTTACTTTTCATTCCGAAGGAAAGTTGTTATATTTTATCTTCTCATCTTTCATTACACTGCCATTGCATCAAGATATTTTTTTATCTTATCCACGTTATAAAGAACACGTCTTCCAATAATCACTCTTGCTTCTGCATAATCTGCAATTTTCTTTGCAGTTACTTCTCCGCAGGATAACATTGCCATTAATCCTTCAATATCTACCGTCAGACGATTCTCAGCCTTATACTCTGTTGTTTTTCTCATGATGCACATACCTCCTTTCCTCCGTATTCTTCTGCATCACCTCCCAGACAGCGGTTATGCCCGTTGTCAGTACATATACTTTTTGTTTGGACTTCTTACGATGATTTTCCATTCTGTTCGGCGTGTTGGCTTCCATTTGTATATGGCGGTGTCAACGTTACAATTGACCTCTATCAGAAATCTTTCTGAATACTGGCAGCTTCTTCTCAAGCATACCAGCCGTTGCCGGAGTATCTTCGGTTTCCACATACTACTCTCTGATACAGCGGTGGAATCCTGTGTTACCTTTAAGCCCGAAAGGCACCCATACAGCTCATTCAATTTTCAAGGTTCAATAATCAAAAGTTTTATAGGTATACATTTTTGTACCTATTTCGATTTAATGCCATTATATCCCCCGTTACTGCTAATGTCAATAGCACTTCATGCGTTTTAGGTTCTTTTTTGTACTCTTTTTTATTGATTTTCTGCTAGTTTGTGTTATAATATGGACAAATAGTTATTCATTTTTTGATTTTACTATCTTCAATGGATGTTTATCAGGACTAATGCAGAGGTGACTTTATGAATTTTAATCTGAAACTAAAAAAAATCCGGACATTCCGAAAAATGACACAAAAAGAACTGTCAGAGAAGATCGGACTGACCGATCAACATAGAATTGTACAATATGAAAAAGGAGTTCGTGTTCCAAAAAAAGATCTGGTCGATAAAATGGCACAGGCTCTTGATGTTAATCCTTATACCCTCTATGATACCGCTGGACGTGACGCTTCCGAAATGATGGAACTGCTTTTCTGGCTGGATGAATTTAACCCATCTTCCCTGCATCTGTTTCTCCCTCGGAAATTTCCCGGTGAAAAATGCAATGAAGTAGCCGACACTTCCGTTTACTACCATGACAATGATAGCTGGCCTGCCCATGCTCCTGTCTGTATGTGGTTTGACTATGGAGTTCTGAATGATTTTTTGAAAGAATGGGTGGTTCGGATGGATGAACTGAAATCCGGTGAGATTACCAGAGATGAATATTTTGAATGGAAAATCAACTGGCCACAGACTTGTGACGGGTGTGGGAAATATGAACCTAAGAAACAATGGCGTTTGTCTTTTTTTTAACACGACCAGGCTCATAATCTTTATTTTTTATACAGACTATGAGCCTTTATTTTATACATATTTTCTTGTTGTTCTTTGATATTTCTTCTTACTCGATATTCTTTTTAATATACTGACTATAAGTATAATAATTTTCTTCTCCAACGAGTTCCATCAAAAATTCTTTGAAAGTTCGATCTATAGGAACTGTTACAAAAAAGAACAACCGTTTTCTTGGTCTTGAACAACAAACATAAAATAAATTACGATTTCGTTCAAAAGAAATCTGCTTTCCACTCGGAATAGAAGCCTTTCCAGTTATCATAGGTGCATATGTTTCAAACTGGTACATATTCCAGCCCTTGCTAATGACAAAAATAACATTGTCATATTCTTCTCCTTTGACTCCATGTTCTGTGGAAAATAACGCTTCAGGATATAAAAATTCTATTGCCGAAATGAATTGCGTATAATCCAACTCCAAAAATGCTTGAATTGACGCATTCGATGAATATATTGTTCCCGATGCATTATGATACAAATGATACCATCCATCCAACTTAGGTGGAAAAGGAATTAATTTTGTTTCATTTATAACCTCAATAACATCAATTGCTCTTTTCTCTCTCGCTTCTCGTAATTTCTCTTGAAATATTTTCCACTTCTCTTTCTCCGATTTCTTAGTAATCGGATATCTCTTAATTCCTAAAGTATCAAAAAGCAACTGCATATTTAACGTTTCTAATGCATGGTAGATTGGTTCAACGGTATCCATAAAAAACAAAAGAAAAGGATCTTCCTTGTCACGTAAACCATCGTTAATGATATTTAAAAGTCGTTCATATCCCTGTTGTGCAGCCAATACTTTATGTGTAATCATTAAAATTTTTAATGTATCAGAATCCGCTGTATTTTGTTTTATTTCTTCGGAGATTTTATTTAAACGTATTTTTAGCTCTTCTGGAGGCAATTCACCTTGAAAATTACGATCAGTACGACGTTCTCCGTCATAATCCTCACATGTGATTACAACTACTTCCCCCTGAAAGTTATCTATCGCAGATGTTTGTGGCAAATCTGGTCGTATATCATTCAAAAGTTGAACAATTCTTGGAGAAGATCTAAAATTTGCACCTTTTTTTATCACTTCTAAATTTTTATGTTCTATAATCCCACAAGCTTTATTTGACTGATAAATAGTTTGCCACGCATCTCCGAAAAAAGCGAATTGTGGCGATTTCTTTTCTGCAATAAAATATTTAACAAAGCGTTCGATAATTGGTTTATAGGAGTCTTGATATTCATCAATCAAAATCAAAGGATATTTATCAGAAAATACACGTCGAAATTTTGCATTATCCAAGAGTTTACAAAACAGCTTAAGAACATCATCATGATAAAGGTACTGAACTCCATTTTCCTTATATCGATGTCCTAAAGTATATGTAACTTCATTAACCTTAAAAAAGTCACCTTCATCTGGTAAAAAATCAGGGTCTGTTGTTACAACATCCACAAGATAGCTTTGATATTGTTTGATTGCATTCCAAGCAAACGAATGAATTGTAGCAGGAATAATAAATGAATCTTTTGATAATCTTTCTGTAATTACCTCTACAGCAGCGTTCGTATATGTAATACAAGCTACATTTTGCTTTTTTCGACTATATTTAGACCACATATTTTCTTGTATCCATTCAATGACTCTATTAAGCGAATAAGTCTTTCCCGAACCCGCACCTGCTTCAACGCGAAAACTATGCCCCTCCCGTAATGCTTCGATAATTTGCTTATCTACTTTATCAGCTTCAGCTTTTGCTAATTCATAATTTGCACCATGATAATTTTCATCCATAATCCATCATCCCTTTTATTCAAGTACCTTTTGGTCATTAAGCCATATTAATCCAGATTTAATGTATGCCGGAATGTTATAATCAGTACACTCATAAATAAGTTTAAGTGCAAAATCTGTTTTACATTTTCCAGAAAACTCCAGATCATCTTCAGTCGGGCTATCACTTAATCCATAATGTGAGCGATTGACATTCCGAATAGCTTCTTCTAAAGAATGTCCACATAATTCATTCTCTTTTGTTTGGAATTCAATATGACATTTTCCTCTGGTTTTATCACCTGAAGACATTGATATTATATCTGCCAAATTAATTTGGGCTTTATCATTATACGATAATCCTTTATTTTTTCTAACCCACCATTTTAAAGTTTCATTGGATGTTGTTTCACCACATGAAACTGGAACAGATTTATAATATACTTGTCCATTTTTACCTTTTTGCCCCGATACAGAATCTATATCCGTAAGTATAAGACATGGAATACCTAAAAACTCAATAAATGGAATAAACTTATAAGCATACGCACCACCGATTTCAATTAAAGTATAATATTGAGCTGGTAATTTATATTTCTGTGAACTAAAATCTCCTGACTTATCGCACTTATCTATCATATCAGGTATTAATAACCGTTCTGATGCTCCTTCAACCAAAATTGCTTTATCCGCAAAGAACAAATCACATTTGGTTAATGTAAGATATTTTCTAATAAAATCACTATTATCTGGATTCTCCTGTTCAAACGAATTTAAATTTCTATAAATAACTCCTTCTTTTGTTTTTTGTGCATATCGAATTTTTGAGAAAGCCATAGTATTAGCAACATGAGCAGAATGTGAAGTTAAAAGAGTCTGAATTCCTACAGAAGTAATTTTTCCAAGGAACGCTTCTAAATATTCCGCAAAAGCATGTTGCATCTGTGGATGCATATGAGATTCCGGTTCCTCAATAAAAAGTAATGGTATACAAGCATTTCCGCACTTTTCTATCTTCTTCGCAAATGCTGCAAGAAGAAACTCCATTTTAATTAGATTTTTATATCCCAATCCATTATATGTACTAGGAAGACATTCATTACTTGTACCTGCTGTGTATGAAAGCTGGGTTTGATTTTTTATCTGATCATCAATACTTAATTGAGTAGTAACTCCTAGTTGAAGTTCTTCTCCATTTGGATACCCAAACCCAACCGAATCATTTACAAGTGAACTTAAAATGCTATCACTTTGTTTCTGAACATTTTTATTTGCGTTCTCTACAATAGCACGCAACTCCTTGACTTTTTCTGCAACATTTGGATCCAGTTCTTCTTCATTCATTTCAAAAAATTCTGAAATAAGCGAAGAAAGAGAACTATTCTGTGTTCCGTCCTCTCCAAGGAGACGTTCTGCCGGAATAATATGAAATGGGAAAAGTTCTTCCAATTCTTTATGTTTCTTTATCTGTGTTTCCTTTGGATTTTTAGGATTCACTGCATAAATTACTAATTCAAAAAGTTTTGAAAAATTAGTACTGATAACATCCCGGGCCTCATCTGATGGTGCAAAAACACCATTTTGGTAATAGCTTTCTTCCAAAGTTTTCCATAACACTTTTTCATCTGGCTTTAAGCGAAATTCCACACGAATTAATGCAGTGGTAGTATCTATATCCACATCTATAATAAAAGGCGACAGTGCCCCTAAATTATCCTCTGAATCTTCTAAAGAATAATCTACAAGGAACTCTATAGATATTGGTTCTAATTGCTCGCATAACGATTCAAAAGAAATTTCTTTTGACATAAATGAAGCTATTATTTCATACAATGTTTTTCTTTTGACCAACGGATAGTCATCAAAGGAAAATGGACGTCCATTCAATACATTTTCTATACATGCCAAACATGATGTCTTAGCTGTATTATTTCGACCAACAATTAACGTAGTCTTAGCATCAACTTCTAATTCAGCATCTATAAGCAATCTGTAGTTTTTAATTTTTATTTTCGATATATACATATTTACATCCTTTCCACTGATACACACCGAATTAATTTGTGTACTATCTTTGTCTTAAAATACTTTTTTATCAGAAGTATCCTGCCTCATATTTTTTTAATAACTTTCCCTCATAATATGTGGGAAATCACAAAAGAACATATTTCCATTGTGACTTTCCAGTATTACAGATCAATTTTGATATTCAATCAACTTCACTTTTCCAGCTAGAACCAGAGCAATCTCCTCATCCAATTTTTTGACCATTTTCTCATGAGTTGCAATTGTATTAAGGAAATTTAAAAGTTTCTTCATATCATCCCGATTAAATTCACAATGAGTAAAATCATAAGAATTAAATTTTAACCATACTGACTTTATAACATCATATCCTGATATATTTAACCTCTGTAATGATAAGGGACATTTAATTCTTATTGTTTCTTTCCCATCCGTGAGCAATAATTGTTCATTTTCGGCATCAAATGGATGTGCAACATTCTTTAATTCAAATCCCACCGGCACTTCTTCCATAATTTGGTCATAATCATAGTTCAAAATATTCTCCGGAACATAGTCTACTTTTTCTAATTCGGCAATTTTTTCTCCAATTCGAGCAATTTTAAGAAAAATATCCTTATCAGCTACAACAGGGACTCTTGCTCGCTTATCTGACTGGTTTACAGTAAAAAGTGCCCCTTCAAATTCATCGAGATAAACTTGCGAACATAATACTGCGTAGATATAAAACACCAGATCTCTAGCACTTTCATGCTCATTCTTTCCAAGCATCATCATAACCCTATGAAGAATATCAGCAGATATATTGGATAACATTTTTCCACTTTTTTTATCTGGATATTGATTCACATAAATGTGAGAGTTGCCACGCGTACACATATCATTATCTGGATAATACCAACAAAATGAAACAAACTGTGACAATGTAGGATTCAAATCTTTGGGAGCATGTGCCATAGCAAATCCAATTGTATCTTTATGATTATATGCACTTATTATTTCCGGTCTAAGACGTGTTCCTCCACCTCCGATATGGCTATATTTAACCAATAATTCTTTCCATAACAACACATTAGATGTAAAAAATGGCCGGAATGAATATGGCTTTATATTATCAGCAAGAGTCTGATCCATCACACTTCTGTTCTCGCATTCATTCAATGCATTTTCAAATGCCATTATTTTTTCAATTTTAGGTGGTTTATCCTGCTTTGCAAACCATGCACTTGCCTCTGTTGCTCCATTTATAGCTATATCGCGACTCCGTCTTTTTAACATAGGAGCCTTAACATGCGTAAACATTGCGGTTGGTGCAAGCTTTATTCCAGAACAGTGATTAATAAAAATTGCTCCTTGTTTTTTTTCTCCACTAACAGGCCAAAATTTTTTATACATTTCCGTATTAAATGGCTTTGCTGGAGAAAATGCGAATGTATCATTAGCAATATCATATGTGTCAAATCTCGATACAATTTTCTTAATACTCTCATTTAATAATTGTTCTTTATTTATTCGCATGCAATGTGAATAATCGCAATAATGAAGCTTTGTTATTGATGTATCATCTCCATATTTTCTCGTCAAAACAATAACTGCACGCCCTTGAAGTGTGTGAAATAGACTATCACTTCTGGCTCCTGTTCTTGCATCTGCATCTACAGATACAATCCATGCATCAGAAAAATTTTCACACAAATATTTTCTAGCATATTTATATGATTCTGCTTCCAAAAAAGACAATGGCACCACTAATGAAAGTACTGAATGATTCGGTGAATCCAACAGTTTTTTACAACTCCATCTTAAAAATTGCATAAATGGATTATTAATCTGTTTCTGAATATTTTGTCTACCTCTTCTCAATTCTTTTGGTGGTCTAAAGTCCTCCATAAGATGATTTATAATAGAAAAGTCTTTATCTGTATTATCTCTTATCGTATCCGAACATGGTGGATTTCCTATAACTAATTTCAATGGCATATTAGAGATACGACTTGCTTCCAATAATTCTCTGCCTTCAATAGAATCTTTATTTGCATCTCCGTTAAATACACTATTACTCAATGTATTTGCCAGTAAAATATGCACGCTGTTTCTTTTCGTTTCATCTTGCTTTTTCAAAACAGCCATTCTATAATTCGCCAACATATACGGTGCTGGAAGAATTTCTATTCCGCAAAGTGTATATGCACCATTTCCTGGGTCATGGTTAATCACTTCTTCCATAAATGATCCTGTTCCACAACAAGGATCTATAATGGTATTTCCATCATCATAAATACTTTTTCCCGAAAAATTCTTTGACACAACATAATTTGTCAATTTCACCACGAAATCCGCAAGTGCTTTAGGTGTATAATAAGCACCAAAATCGAATCTTGATTTTGCATCGTATTTTGACAAAAACAGCTCAAACAATTGATGATAATCTGGATTAACTAATTGCTGATCTGTCATTTTTATAAAAGACAAAAACTTAATACATTCATCTATCCGTTGATTAATAAAAAAATTCTTGTCTGAATGATCTCTTAAATAAAGCATAAGATTTCTAAATGGTGTTAATGCTTCACCCTCTGATAAATCTTCCTTAATATAGGCTATAATTTTTCTTTCTTTTTCAGTTGGAGTATCTTCTGGTAAACACAAAACTCTATGAGCATATAAAAGACAGAACATAATAACTTGTGCTGTAAAATCAGCAAATACGTCTGCCGTTCTCAACTTCGAGTCATTATGGTTATAAACCAATTTTCGCATTTGTTGAAGCAAGATAATAACTTCTCTTTCATTATCATTCATTGCTTCCTCAACTGGAATATTTGCCAATTCTAAAATATCATCTGCCAACATTCTTGTTCTCACAGCAACTAGTTCTACCAATTTTGCTTCATTCATCTGCTGTGCTGATGGGTTTTTGAAGAATTCTCTCATATAAACTTCAAAACGTGGATTAAGCGTTTGAGCAGACCAATCTTTCGTATGCATTTTCTCTTTTTCTATAACAGATATAACAGCTGGTTCACTGTCCTTACTCATACAAAATACAAATTCCAACCCATCAGTAATAATAAGCTTATGCCCCAGTGTAAGGTATTTTTCTATTTGTGTTGCATAAGGTTTTGTATCAAATTCTTCCTCTGAAAGTCCTTTTCCCTCAATGTATCCATATATCCCCATAGTCTGTTTATTATGGATTCGCCAATCTGGACGGCCAACTCTCCCCTGTGTTGTAGGTTCAAGAATAACATCTATCTCCTCATTTGGATTGAATTCTTTAGCTAGTGCTTTTTCCATTGCATCCAGTGGCATTCTATAGGATAATTCTGCAGTGTACTGGCCACTGTTCATAGCATTTTTATATTGATTCTGAAGTGCTTTCAAATACGCCTTCATAATAGCATTGTATGACATTAGATTTTACCACTCCTTTTATAACAATCAATAATACTAGTTCCAATCTGTTTAGCAAGCAATGGCGGCACTGCATTACCTATTTGTCTTGCCATATCAACTTTACTTCCAGTAAAAAGAAAGTCTTTAGGAAAAGTTTGTAGCATTGCACCTTCTCTAAGAGAAATACTTCTGTCCTGTTCTGGATGACCAAACTTTCCTCTTGTAAAGCTATCAAATCTTGCTGTAATGGTTGGCGAAACCTCATCCCACGCCATCCTTCCATAAACATTTCTGTATCCAATCACAGAACTATCTATTTTATGGCAATCAGCTAAAAGCTCTTTAGGAAGATACTCTCGTCCTTGTCCCGGTTTTAAAGCTCTAATCCTTTTGAGGTTAATTTCCGACAACCTATCACGCCTATGCAACGAAATACCGGGATAATCACTTCCATCTTCAGGCGGCTCTGGCAAACTTCCTATAACATCTCTAACCGTGTAATGTTTCTCCATTTCTTTCGGATATTCGTAATTTACTCCCATATCACTTCGTTCACCAATAATAATATATCTTTTTCTTCTTTGTGCAACTCCATAATTCTGGGCATCCAAAAGCTTAATATGAACTGTATATCCAATGTTTTTTAGTTTATCAAGAAGTTCCTCCAGAATTGTTTTCCCTCTTTTTCCCGCAATTCCTGAAACATTTTCCATAACAAAATATCGAGGATATAATTCATCTACCAATTGTGCATACTTAAAAACAAGCTGGTTTCTCGGATCCTCATCTGCACCTCGTCTCTGCACCGAAAATCCTTGGCAAGGTGGCCCTCCTGCAAGAAGAAACAATTCTCCTCGTTGCATTTTACAAATATTCAAAGCTCTTCCATCCAACATATCATTTATATCTGCAGTAAATGCTGGATGACTAAAATATTTTTTATTTGCTTCTATTGTTTTAATACACCGATTATCAATATCAAAGCTCAAACGAATATCAAATCCCGCTTGCTGTAACCCAAGCCCCAAACCACCAGCTCCGCAAAAGCTATCTATACATGTATATTTAACCATATAGTTCCTCTTTTCGTTTTGTTTTTATTCCCGCAATAACACTTGAGTAAGAACTACTGACAGGTTTCTCTATTGATTGTGGACCTTCTTTCAATTGTTGCTTTGTTGGCTCTACTGACAATATTTCTATTAACATGTCTATCGCTATCCCGGCTGAAAAAAGCGGGGGAACTGCTTCTCCTATCTGGCGATATACATCATCTGATTTCCCTAAAAATTCAAATCCAATTGGAAAACTCTGAAGCAATGCCGCTTCCCTAGCAGTAAGTCCTCTATCCTGTTCTGGATGTGTATATCTTCCACTTGCAGGATTACGAGCATAATGTGTTATAGTAATTGATGGTCGATCCCAATACAATCTCCCATAGGTATCCGAAAATCCCTTTGTGCGATCAAGGCACGCTGGACCAACACCTGCTGGTCTGTTTCCTCCATCATGAGGTACCTGTTTTAAAACAGCAATGGTACTTTTTTTATGTGCTGCACTTTTATGCATAGGATCCGATGGATCTACAACTCCCGCAGCAACAGGTTTTAATGCTCCTATCGCCTCTCTAACAGTTTTATAATTTTTAGGTTCCAAATATCCTTCTGGTAATATAAATTCTTTTTTCATTCCTATTACAACAGATCGGAATCTTTCTTGTGGAACCCCAAAAGATGCAGCATTGTATATATTTTCTTTAACAATGTATCCTTCCTGTTCATATCTATTTTTTGCTGCATAAAAATATTTCCAATATCTATTTGATAAGAACTCTGGTACATTTTCCATTACAAAAGCTATGGGCTGAATAAAACTCACAATATCAGCAAACACATTCACAAGATTGTTTCTATGATCATCTTCTTCATTCCAATGCTTTTTTCTATGAGACGTAAATCCTTGACATGGTGCACAACCAATTAAAATTGTTGGTTTCATTTTATCATATCCTATAGTATCAAGTACTTTGATTAATTCTTCCTTATCTTCTGCCAATTCAATAATATCTCTATTTATAACAGGTGTATCAAAATTATGTGCATAACTTTCTGCCGAAAACTTATTTATATCACAGCCTCCCAAAAAATCAAATATGGGGATAATGTCATTAACCGCAGCAAATCCAAGTGAAGTTCCTCCTGCCCCACTAAAAAAATCTATAATCTGTATCTTGTTACCCGAATACATTTCTTTTTTCAAAGGTTTAAATTTCTTTTGTTCTTGCTGTGCCATAAGTAAAAGATCTGTCTTATATGATCTAAGATCTTCCGTTTCCCATATTCCAGTCATCGCATACTTTTGGAGAAACTCAATGTTCATTATGATGTCCTCCATTCATATTTTCTTCACCCTCAACGATCTCCATCATATCTCCAACATCACAATTAAGTGCACAGCATATTTTATCAATTACATCTGTTGTTACTCTTTCATTTTTTCCTAATTTAGCTAATGCATTTGTACTAATTCCAGAAGATAAACGAAGATCTTTTTTCTTCATATCTTTATCTATAAGAAGTTTCCAAAGTTTTCTATAGCTAACAGCCATCGATTAATCCTCCATTTCAAAATGCGAAAATCGCCTTAGTATAACCTATAAAAGTATATCTCAATTTTATCGTTCCGTCAATTTTAAATTGTAATCTACAATTTTTTGTCTATTTTTTCAATTCCAACAGCTATTAGTCACTTAATTCTTTCACCTCAATTTTATTTTATAGCAATATATATTAACTGGTTATATAAAAGACAGGAAATATAAACACATCCTATTCCCTGTCTATACCTGCAAATTTTTTAGGAATATTTATTTTCTAAATACTTCCTAATCCAAACAGTCCCAATATTAATAAAGCAAACAATAACTAATAAATTAATGGGAATAACTTCACGAATCATATTTCCCAAAACTGCAATAAACGAAACACTCAAGATAAGAACTGTTTTATACATACTATCCCATATTTTTTTGTACTGTATAGTTGCTTTCCAGACAAGAAAAACACTTCCCATAATTCCCAAAATAATAAGAATCATTGTAAAACTACGTTCAAATAACACTTCTCCTGCTGAATATCCGAGATACTCCAAGTTCTCAAACCACTCTGCATATTCCAGCCACCATTCAATTGTTTTTTTTCCTAGTTGAAGAATATCCCTTTGAAATGCCCCATTCTGAACAAGTGAACAAACAATAATCATAATATATCCCCAACTCCAAACGTACATATTTTCTTTCATATCATTAATTTCTCCTTTTGCTTTCTTTCTGGCTTTACGGATTTCCAGCTCTGCCCGTTTCTTTTCATTGCGTGCTTTGGCTTCTGCCTGCTCTGTCTTTTTCTCCGCTTCTTTTTGTTTCTTCTGTGCATCATCCACTGCTTCAACAGATGATTTGTTCACCTGTATCTGCAATTTAGAGTTCTGGTCCCGAACGTCTTTTATCTCTTCTTCGAGCTGCTCTTGCTCGCTCCTGCTCTGCAAACCGTTTCTGTTCCTCAGATCGTCGTTGCTCTGCTGAAGCGATTGATTCAGTTTCTGCGTTTCGGACAGCTCGGTTGTCAGACGCTGAATTTCTACGGTTGATTTCCGAACTTCTTCTCGCAATCTCTGCCTGTCGGATGAGATCGTCTGTTTCTCTTCTTCCAGCATCTGTATTTGCTGTTTTTGTTTTCGCATGAACTCTTTCGCCTTCTCGAAACTCTGTACGAGAATATCCCTCTCCACTTTGAGCTTGATCAGTGATTCCTCTGGCGTCTGCGATGGCTGCGTCAAGCTCTCTGTAATAGTTTCTGAGTTCTTCGTCTGATCTGCTGTTCCTGTCGGATGCATCTCTGGCTTTTTGCCTATTTCCATTAAATTCATTCTCTAAGCCCTCCTTGCTGATGTCCAGATGGAATGTTTTGGACAGATTACTGTCACGTACTTTCTTCCCATCCCGATTCTGAAATGTGATGTGTTTCCGTTTCTCTGTCCAGTTTACGTTCCACCCGAACTGCTTCATTTTTTCTATAAATTTTTCCTTACTGATACAATTTTCCAGTGTTTTTAACACCGCCATTGCACAGTCCGCTACAAAGCTATCCTTTACCTGCTGACGGAACAAATTATATTTGTCTTTGCTCCATGCAATGACTTCCCCTTTTTCAATCTGGCTTCCATCAAAGTGCTTTCCTTTTTCGGCAACGGTCAGCCCTCGCTCCCGGCACATCTGGTTGGTAAGCTGTTTCATACGTTCCAGATCTTTTCTGGTGTTATGCAGCTTTCTTCCATCTTCATAACTCACCGAATTTGTAACCAGATGGCAATGGATATGGTCTTTATCCTTATGTACCGCTACTAAAGTCTGGAATCCACTGAACCATTTTTCCGCAAACTCTTTTCCAAATTCAAATGCCTGCTCCGGGGTGATCTGCTCGTCCTTATGCCAGGAAATAATGTTGTGGGCGTACATTCTCCCGGTGTCTTTATCCCACAACTTCTTTTCTTCCAGAAAGGTTCTGTACACCAGATCATAGATAATCTCATCATGGCGGTACGGGCCTGTTACATAGGTAAGCGGTTCGCTGGTCTTATCCTGTCGTAACACATATTCGATACAGTTTCTCATTGCTCCATGTGTATTTGTCCGCTTATTAATCGTCTTATTAACTGCCATATCCTCTCACTCTCCTTTCGATACTTGAGAATATTTTTATTGAGGAAATACAGCATACTGTCATTTGGGATTTCTCCATCTGTATGCAGCTTCCTTGCAATCTGATTGATATTTGTAGTTGCTCCCCGGAGCTGGCAAAGAATATCTGCAAACATCTGGTTCAATCTTTTCAGTTCTTCCACTTCCTCTGCCGATGCTATCTTCAAGTCTGCGATTGCTTTTATCACAACTTCCTGCTGTGTTCTTCCAGATTCTTTCACTTTGTTTTGAAGCAGATCGTATTCCGCTTTATTCATTCGTATAGTTACTGTATGATTTCGTTTTCTCATAGGCTTTTATCTCCTTTCTTTGCTTGATTTTTCATTCTTTATTAACAGACACAGCATTCTGGTGGCATATTTGCAGGAGATTTATAAGAGAGTGCAACGCTCTCTTATACAGGTGCAGGACAGCGTCCTAGTCAATTAGTAAGTGTTCCGTAGGAATGTCCGGTGGACATTTTGCAGGAATACTTACTAATTGGCGTGCCGGGGTTCCAAGGGGCAGAGCCCTCTGGCAAGTTTAGGAACAACCCAAAGGCTGGTTCCGGTGCAGAGTGGCTTGCCACTCTGCGAAACTTGCCTGTCATCTCCCCACCACTGAATCGACACCCGCCAGGCAATATTTTCCACCCTACATTATCAAATCCAAATGGAGATGACGGTGGGTTTGTGGTGCAGGAGCTGACTGCGGAAGAAAGAGAAAAGCTCCACCTTTCATAGATTTTCCCTTTCTGAAACAGGCTGGTCATGCACCACTCCGATGCGAAGTATCGGACAATCATGTGCCGTATCCGGCACCCTATATCTTTTCTTTGCCTGTTTGTACACCCCTCTCATCTACAAACACCTTTCTGCCTTATTTCCCTGTTATTTCTGTCTTTCTTTTTCTGAACTGCTTTCTATTTCTGCTGAAAGGCATAAAAATAGCAGTCATGAACATTTCTCCAACTCATAATGTCTGAAATGCTATCACTGCTATTGTCTTTTTCTGCTATTCTGTTTTCGTAAAACTATTCTTTACTGTCAGTCCTTTTTCCTGCTACTGCTATTTTATTTTGTCGCAAATTTCAAGCAGGTCATGTAATAAATTCTCCAGTTTCATAAGTCTACGATGTTGATACCAGATCAATCCTGGCAATCCCGCTGCAAGAAAGAACGAAGCACACAAAATCTTTATTGCCTGTCCTCTGCTGCTTATCCCTCCATATCCAAATCCACATACCAGATTCACGAATAAAACATAGAAATATCCACAAAATAAGACAAACTCAAAAATCCACACCAGCACCTTTTTCACTTTCTCTTTCACTCTGTACTTCTCCCTCCTACATTTTTAAATTCAGTGTAGCGAATTTCTCGCTATATTTCAATAGTGAATATCTCGCTAAGTTATTATTATGCCAGAGGTGAAACACATGTATCAGAGAATACGGGATCTGCGTGAAGATCGTGACCTTACGCAGAAGAATATGGGTGAAATCCTGAATTGCAGTCAGCGTATTTACAGTAATTATGAACGTGGTGATGTAGATATTCCCACTCACATTCTGATCAAACTGGCTGAATTTCATAACACCAGCGTTGATTATCTACTGAACCTGACAGATGATAAACGTCCTTACCCAAGAAAAAAGAATAGCTCCACTTAAAGCAGTCTGATTTATTTTATGTAAGCCAGACTGCTTTTCTTTTATAATCAGCTAAAAACTGTCTGCAAAATCCAACGCTGCATCCATATCAGCTTCTTTCTCCCAGTCCGGATTATCCTCTGCGATCTCTCCATCCGTTTTCTCCATTGTTAGTGTTCTTTCCGGCAGATTAATTTCCCCTACCGATTCTTTTACAAACGGTACAAGCATTTCCAGCAGGTTCTTCGCCATAGCCATCGGGACGGATTCTTTTACTCCATCCCGGATAGCTGTTTCCACTCTTTCCAGAAAAGCATCTTCCTTTTCTCTGGTTTCCAGATACGGATCTGCTTCATTCCTGTACTCTCTGGAAAAATAATCGTTTAAAGCAACTACAACTGCTCTGGTGTACGATTTATATTTTTCCCTGTCCATCGTCTGCAAATATTCCCATGCCTGTCTGTCCTGTTCATCACAAAGATTTAAACGGATATTTGTGTTGATGATTTTCCGTTCTTTTCTCATACAAGCATCCCTCCGTTTCTCTGGATTTTCCTTACGGTCATTGCTTCATAGCCTTTCGCTGTGGCACAGATGTCCCGTACAATTGTCACCCGGCTCTTGTCATATTCTCCAAAATTCTGGATCATACAACCGCCACCGCCGACCACATACAGACGCATCAGTTCTGGATTATATTCCCGTTCTCTCAGCTTATGAAAGATTTCTTTCGTATAATCTCCGGCAGCTTTACGAATGACTGTCAGATATTTCTCACCAATATCTGCTGTCCCGGTACGGATCACCTGCTCAATCACCAGATCATCCACCACTGTTCCCAGTTCTTTCAACAAAGATTCCCTGACTGCAAGCACACACTGGTGCGTTCCATATTTCTCTGTAAAGCATTTCTTCTCTAATGGACGGGAATTATTGATATACATGATGTTCATAGTCCCGTTTCCAATATCCACAAGCATGTTGATTCCTTTGAAATCCTGTAAACGGTAAAAAGCTGCTGCAAATCCCTGTGGGTAAATATCAGCTCCTGCAAACTCCACATGATATTCTTTATTACGGAATGTAAAATCTACACATTCATTCTGGAGAAGATATTTCTGAAAGTCTTCTTTCTGTGTAGCTACCCAGGTAAGTGGAAGTCCGGCTGCAATGTGTACCTTTGCCCGGTTCATACCTTTCCCATCCAGTTCCCTTGCGATAGCCGCCAATGTCAGCACATAATAGTCCTCGTCCTGCGTTTTCTCTGCACAGAACTCCTTGTGTTCCTCTCCGATCTGGTAATACATGCCATTGTAAACAAGAAGATTATTCTGGAAGATTGGCTCCTTGTCATATCTGGCTACACCGGATGGAAAGCATCTGGTGGCTGTTTTCATGTTTCCATACCCATGATCAATCCCGATTACCACAATTGTTTCATTTCTGTTATTTTTCATCATTCTCATAATCATACCTCATTCTTTCTTTTCTTATCCAATCCTATTAATACTTACGTGAATTGATAAGATGGATATTTTATTTACTGGTTCTTTAATAATTCATATTTAATAACATGGATTATTAATAGCAACGGTTTGTCCAGTATGGGATTTACCATATCTGGTTTTCCTATTTTCTGATGTCCGGAGATAGAAATCTCCTATGACCTGATTGTCCAAAATTGGACTATCCACCCTTAGGCACTTCTCTTCTCCACTTAATCATTTTCTTCTCCTAATGGAACTTCCCGGATAATATATTCGGTATCGCCATAAAAGCCATACTCATTACGCAATCTATGACGTTCCACATATCCATGATGCTCTAATTCCTTAATTGCAGAACGAACAGAATCAATCCCATCTCTGCTTAATGTTGCCAGTCCTTGCATATTGTAATTCCAGTCATCTGGCAAACTTAACATCAGCGATAATAGACCTTTCGCTTTCAATGTCAGATTCTTATTCTTGAAATGGTGATTACTCATTACCGTAAAATTCTTAGTTCTCTCTACACGAAAAATCTGTGCCATGCTCCATCCTCCTTTTCAGTTCAAAAGAAAAAGCGTAAGTAATATCTCTATCACTCACGCCTTCTCTAAACATTTTATTCTTTTTTCAATAAATTTTTAATCTGTCCAATTACCTGTTCAATCCTCAGTTACAAACTTTAACTTTGTTAAACATAGATCAGTTCCTTTAAAATAATCTCTTCCGCAATCGCTCTGTGCTGATTAGCAGCTCTTACCCATGCCATCTGATCTTTCTCCTTATCCGGCAATGGATCTTTTTCTTCCAACTGTTTCAGAATAATTTCTTCCCGTTCCCTGGCTGCCTTGTCCACTTCCAGCAGATGCTCACCAATACTATCTTGCAGGAGCATTACCTGATACAGCGAATTTCTGTGATTCTTCAAATAGTCTCTGCGTAAAAATCCATATTTGCCAAGTTGTTCTATCTGCTCACCGGATTTATAGGTGAGATTGGGAATCAGATATCCATTCACATTTGTATAAGTCAGTTTCATTTTATTAGCACTCTCCTTTTTTCTCTGATTTTTTACACCAAATTTACACCATTTGCAATTCATTTGACGCTATTCTACGATACCAGACAAAATGTCTGATCACTCCGAAAGCCTGTAAAATAGGCATTTCTGAGATACACAAGACAGGACAAAAATCGACTTCCATTATCAAGTGGTGAGTGCTAATATTTTATTTTTTCTTTATTGACAATTCCTCCCCACCTCTGTTATGATAATAAAACTGCAATAAGGGAGTAGTTAGCTCTGTACAGAGTCGCTGTGTCAACATATTGATGGTCTTCCATCTGGTACAGCGTTCAATAACGAGACTTATTCACGTGATATTTTTGCGTGGATAGGTCTCTTTTTTTATGAAGGAGGAGAAAAAATGAGCTTATTTTCTGTATTTCTGATCGGAATCGGCCTTTCCATGGATGCATGTGCCGTATCCTTTGCAAAAGGAATCTGCCTTAGACGGCAGGTAAAAACTTATGCCCTGAAACTTGGACTTGCCTTCGGGATTTTTCAGGCACTGATGCCGCTGATCGGCTGGTGGGTGGGAACCTATTTTGAGTCCTTTATCACAGCTGTAGATCACTGGATTGCATTTTTCCTGCTTGGTTTTATCGGAGTCAATATGATTCGGGAATCAAAAGAAGCGGAAGCCGAATGTGATACTGATGTGGATTCTATTCCGGCAAAGAATATTCTGCTGCTTGCAGTTGCAACCAGCATTGATGCTCTCGCAGTAGGTATCAGTTTTGCATTCCTAAACGTAGACATCATTCCCGCCGTCTGTCTCATCGGCATCACCACATTTATCATCAGCTGCATCGCGGTTTTCCTGGGAAATAAAATCGGTGGAAAACTTGGAAAATATGCTGAGATCACCGGTGGTGTCATACTGATCCTCATCGGTCTGAAAATTCTGATCGAGCATTTATTTGGATTGTAATATAGAAAAAACCGGAAAGAATTTCCATACACTGGAATTCCTTCCGGTTCTTTTTATATGCAGTCAACTGCTACAGCAGCCCGGCAATCTGATAAACAACGAATGCAACAACCCATGCGATCAGACATTGTCCCAACACCATTGCTGCTGCCCATTTTCCGCCCAGCTCCCGTTTCACAGATGCGATTGCTGCAACACATGGCGTATAAAGTAGGCAGAACACGAGAAGTGCTGCTGCCCCGGCAACTGTAAGTGTGCCCTGAAGTGCTGCGCTGCTTCCGAACAAAACAGTCAGGGATGACACAACGCTCTCTTTTGCCATAAATCCAGAAATCAATGCTGTCACAATTCTCCAGTCTCCAAATCCTACCGGCAGGAAGATTGGTGCAAGCACACCCGCCACCAGTGCCAGAATACTGTTCTGGGAATCAGAAACCATGTTCAATCCCATATCAAAGTTCTGCAAAAACCAGATTACGATCGTAGCAATAAAAATAACGGTAAACGCTCTCTGCAGAAAATCCTTTGCTTTATCCCACAAAAGATGTCCCACATTTTTGGCACCCGGCAGACGATAGTTCGGCAGCTCCATCACAAACGGAACCGCTTCCCCTTTGAATGCCGTTTTCTTAAAGATCAGTGCCATTAAAATTCCCATCACAATTCCAAATACATAAAGTCCAATCATCACAAGCGCTCCCCTCTTCGGGAAAAATGCCGCAGTGAAAAATGCGTAAATCGGCAGCTTCGCCGTACAGCTCATGAACGGAGTCAGAAGAATTGTCATCTTTCGGTCTCTCTCAGACGGCAGCGTCCGGCTTGCCATCACACCAGGAACTGTACATCCGAATCCGACCAGCATCGGAACAATGCTTCGTCCGGAGAGTCCCAGTTTTCGGAGAAGTTTATCCATGATAAAAGCTACTCTTGCCATATATCCACTGTCTTCCAGAAGCGACAGAAAGAAAAACAGTGTCACAATGATCGGCAGAAAACTTAAAACACCGCCGACTCCACTGAAAATTCCATCAATCACCAGCGAATGTACCACACTGTTTACATGCGCTGCTGTCATTGCATGGTCCACGACATTCGTCAGTGCTGTGATTCCAGACTCCAGAAGCCCCTGCAAAAATGCCCCGATTACATTGAAAGTAAGCCAGAATACAACTGCCATAATTCCAACAAATGCAGGAATTCCGGTATATTTTCCAGTCAGGAATCGATCGATCTTCCGACTTCTGAGATGTTCTCTGCTCTCTTTCGGCTTGATCACCGACTCACTGCAGACGTCTTCTATGTAAGCAAACCTCATCTGTGCAATTGAGGCTGCACGATCCAGTCCAGTTTCCTCCTC
>OHKZ01000514.1_pt1 | contig 20106 bp, 29 predicted proteins | sample 1569011 | NCBI WGS metagenome assembly OHKZ01 (sample SAMEA3879564, study PRJEB24766) | human gut metagenome | biome: human-associated habitat; feature: feces | place: USA | collected 1985/1987
CCACCGCCGAACAGAATCTTATTCACGCCAGCGTCTGTAAAGAATGTAGCCTCAGCATTTGCGACCTCTTTAGAGTCACTGTTCACGCCACTCTTTTCAAAGTTCCAGCTGCTGATCTTCATGGGAGTAAGAATTGCGCCAATATTCGGCGGCAGTACATTACTCATCATGTCATAGAACTCTTTTGCTGTATCATAGTCAATCAGGAAAGAGCCGTCAGCATCGTTCACTGGGATCTCCATTGCCAGCGCCTTATAGTTATTGGTCTCACTCGCGTTTTTACTGATGGCACGGTAGTCTTCAATATCGGCAAGCGCACTAAACAAACTTACAAACGGTGGAATGGGAATATAATCATGCTCGTTTACTTTAATGCAGATGGACTTAGAACTGTCCAGCTCCTGCCACTTGTAGTTCTGCGAGTCAGCCTTATATTGGTTATACATCGTCTCAAACTCCGGCGGATAGTTAGGCAGCTTGTCTTTGTTGGAATCAAAGTAAGAAAAATCAAAAGCAAAATTATAAACGCCGTCTTCAATGCTGCTTATTTTACAATAGTCGGCATCAAGATTTTGGAAAGCAAAACTGTCATTTGTATCCCACGCATAGCCATAGTAAACGTCATCGCGAAATGCAATTGTCAGTATTTTCGTAGCTTCGTGTGGGATATTCATCAGCTCAACTGCTGTTACAGCAGAATAATATGCCTTCTTAAATTTATTGGCGTTAATTGTCTTAGAGCGATCAAGTCCATACGGAGAGATCGTGTAAGAATATGTAGACATATTCGCAAAATATTGAATCAGTCGGCGATAGTAGTTTGAAATATTGAATAGATATTTACTCATATTTCGTAGCTGCTTCTCATAGTTAGCTGGGTTGCCAAGATAGGTGACGATCTGATTCTTAGTATATTTTGTATACGTCGGATTTGTGTCGGTACTCGATGCCAGATTGCGGATACCGATATGTGACAGGTTCGCATAAACGCCATTGACAAGATCCTGATATGTTACATAAGAGGTCTTGCCATCTTTGGCATTTGTTACGCGGACCTTTTTCTGCATTTTATCTTCAGCCATTACAGTCCTCCCTTCTTTAATACAGGCGCTCTAAAGTTAAACGTGAGCGAAGTTGGCTTTTTATTCTTCTTCTCCATGCTTCGTTCAACTTGCTGCGCAATGTAATAGTTGTAAGACAGGGAAGAGTAGCGGTCTTTACGGCAGCCGGATTTCTCCTTGACCTTAATAACGTTATTCACAGTTTCGTAGCCCAGGTTCACGAGTTCGTTTACAGCAAGCCCGGTATTGATATATGGCATCTGTAGTGCGGCTCGTTCAGTAGGCGACATTTTATCATAGCCTTTATAGATTTTGCGCAACTGGTCTTCACATCCGTACTCACTCTGAAGCAGATGGATACGTCCTTGCTGGAAACCGCTACGTAATCCAATGGCTACATCACTGTTAAACTGAGAGCTGCCCATAATAGCCTAGATGACCTTTTTGGCATTTTTGTCAGAACAGCGAGATGCGATTTCTTGATTGTTACAGCAGCTAATCGCAGGATACGTTTCGCCTGTTTCTGGGTCATACATATCGCGCATCAACAGGTCAACCAGAGGCAATCCAACACCTCTACAGTCAACCCCGATATAATCACAGTTGAAGTAATCGAAATACCGTCGTAGTTTTAATGCTTGGTCTTGCGCACTCATACCCTCAACGTTCTCTGAATAGACAAAGTTGCTGGTATAGCGCCCTGATTTATTTGGTAGCATACAGTTCAAAAAGATACTGGTTGCGTCGTTGTCGTTTTTGCGGCTACTCATCAATGCTATATCAGCAGTAAGAATTCGAACTTCGCCATTTTTCTTCTTCGGCACGTCCATAGCAGCCTGATTAAGTAAAAGGTTCGGTGCGTAGAACGCCTTTTCAATGACGCGCGTTTTGTTGATGTCATCAAATTGGAATAATCCACCCTCAGTAGCACCTAACTATTGCGCACACATTTCCATCTGAAATTTTAAATCAGAGAATCCGGACTCTGACATTTCATCCTCAACGGCTTCTTTCAAAAGCAACCCTTCTTTAACAGCCATCTGATAACTAAACGAACAACAGAAGTATCTTTTTGTGGGATCAACCATTTTAATAAAGTAGTCTTTACATTTTTCATAACTCCAATGGTTCTGAAACCATGCAGAACTCAAATATAATTCTTTGTTTCGCTCTGCCAAATGTCTATATTGTGGCTTATCAAGATATCCTGGGTGACGAACGATATTTAAGAATTTTCTGAGAATAGTGTTTATCGTATCTTCATCTAGGAGGCGGTATTCGTCGAGCACAAGACAGTTCGCACGACTACCACGACTACTATCTGTTGCAGTGACAACTTTGATATAGCTGCCATTTTTGAATAGTATTTCTGCCTTTTGATTATTGATGTCAACCTTTTTGATTTCAGATCTTAGAAGGGGACTATTAGGATAGATCTCCTTCATTATTTTTTCATCTAAAATATTTATAGACTGGCTTCTAACTTTACAAGCTATAACTATTTTTGATGATGGATAAAGAATTGCTTGAACACAACAATAAACTGCGGTTAGAAAAGATTTGCCTAGCAATTAGTTATTAACCAGTAGTTTTTTATCTACTGCTCTGGAAGTTTCCTTCATTTTCATCGAACCGTCTATTCGGCTCCAGATTGGCGTACATTTTCGTGTCGGACACTCTTGGTGGGATTATATTTATTCACCCACTACGCTCTACGATGGCGAGAAGCCTTACGCAATCTCCTCGCGTATCTCGGTATTAGCAGTTAAGCCTTCACCGATATTGCCCGATTTTTTCATTTCATGTTCTGAAATGGCGGCCTTAATTGCCTTATATTTATCATATTTCCTTTGAAGAAACTGAACATTGTCAGAATAATAAATCATATCAAGAAGTTTCATGGCGTTTTTTGTACACCATCTAATCTCGTAAGAACCTTTATGATAAGATATACCGCCTTCAATGTCGTATCGAACCTTGATCTATTCGTTTATGTAGTCGAAAACTTCACGATGACTAGATACGATTCCTAAAACCAATGTACTGTAAGACTTGTTACCAATAACAATACCATCAGACATATAACCATCACCGTCAATATAACCTCTTAAAAAATCAAAGAAGTATTTATCTTCTACTATTGGGTAATATGGAAGTGTAGATTTGTTCTGTTTAATGTTATGGGAAATTAAGTCAGAAACAAGATTTTTTGAATACACCCGAAGATTTGCCATGTCGCTAATAGTTTTACTTTTGTAGCTGTTCACATATCCTTCAAAATGAGAATACTTTATGCTATGTTGTCCACCTAGCTCATTATTTATATCTTCTAAAACCTTATGATCACGCGCTTGTAATTTGATTCCAAATTCAGAACATCCATTTTGATTCTGAATAACATATCCATCGGCATAAATAAATCCAAGCCAATACGCTTTCGTTGGTGTATCAATATACTGAAAATATCTATCGTTGAACTTTATGTTCTTATGTCCAAGATGTTTATTTACATAACTGGTCACCTCAGATTTGGTTGCATGTATCGCTTCCCCAACTTCTTCATAAGTCTGATATAGATAATGGTCTTTAATATATTGTTTCTCTTCGTTAGTAAAAAATCTCGGCGGTTTCCTTCCTCGATTCATTTTGTTGTGACCTAAAAATCGCATAATCTGATCGCTATTGTATTTTTCGCCTAAAGCAGCAGCAAGCTGTCTATTAGTCATCGACATATAATTATCTTTGATAAAATTCATTTGTTCTTCATTGAAAATTTTACTGTTCATAAAATACCTCCATATAAAATGAAGGTGGGCGGGTGTCTATCCCGCAAAACCTACTTGCAATTTTATAATTGACCGCGAGCGGCTACGAATGCGAAGCCATTACTTCTAATCATCCAATAAAGTAATATTTGCTGAAATGGCTTTAATGAAAGATTTAAGTATTCCTTGGCAAAGCGCTGTGGATTTCGACGGTACATCCCGCATCTCCAAGCGACCGCATTCATTATCTTTTCTGATTTCGTGTTTGCAATTTCTTTATCTGTCAATTTCTTTTCACTCATAAACCGTCACCACCTTCAATACCGAATATCTTTTGACGAATATCTTCATCTTCAGAATCTTCACTTTGCATCTCTGGTTTATGTGCGGTATATTTTTCCATCTCTTCATCAAATTCATCCTGATATGGATTTTTAAGATGGAACATATTAAGTAACGACCCCAGAACCCATACTCTAAAATACTTACCGATACCATCAACGTCCTGCCACTCTGGCGACGGTTCTGGAATCGGCTCTTCCTCTTCCTATTTCTGAATCAGCGTGCCAAAAGTATTCGTCTCAGCCAGTGCGTTATCGTTCGTCTGGTTCGGCTTGATTTGGGCAGAACCCATCAGGTTTTGTAGGTTATCGTTTGCTTCTTTGATCTTTTTGGTGTCACCAGTTGCATCAGCCTTTTCGCAGTTAAGCTCTGCTTTTGCGATGCGCTTAAACAGAATCTCCTGTGCGGCTGTCTTGCATTCATGGCGTGTAATAAGATTCTGGTAGTGGTCTTCGAGGAACAGATAATCTTGGTCATCCAAACCACGTCCCCAGTTCTTAATCATTTTTTGAGTGACCTTTGTACCCTTTGTATCGCCGGCAGCCAACGCATCCTTTTTCTTCTGATCGATTACATCATCATAGGATTTACCAGCGTGCTGGCGCATATTAAGCCGTCCCATGTAGGTGTTGATCTTCAAAGCGGATGCGGTAGAATGCTCAGAAGCCTCCAGCAGCTTATCATCAACATAGGTGTCAAACATCATAGCCAGACGATCGATCGCCTCGTCCTCGTCGTTATATTTTTTGGCGTAAAACTCAAACATGCGCTCACGACACTCATTGCACCATGGGAGATATCCATCATTACCCATAAACCATTGGCTCTGCGTTTTTGAGAAATTTCCCTTACGCACGTCATAGATCTTCCCACAACACATACACTTGCCGCCACTCCAGGACGGCGGAACCTTGATACGGGGTTGTTTCTTATCTGCGGCAACTCTGGCCATAGCCAATCACCACCGTTCCGTCGTCCATCATATCATCGAAGCGATATTTGATCTGATCCTATAGTTTTAAAACTTCATTCAGTTTTTTCGTCTTGCGGAATTTTGTATATACAGAGCCGGTTACCGGGTGCTCTCCAATCTCTTCGTAAAAAATTCCCATAGCGCGAACAAACAGCGCTGTCCGTCTGGAATAGCAGTAGAAGTAATCGCCTCCTAAATCTTTGTGATATTTTTCTTCCATCTCTAATTTGGAACCCTCCTTTTTAATTTATTTTTGTGGGTACAGGTATGCGAGTCGAACGCATCCAAACACAGCTTATGAGGCTGGTCAGCACACCGGCGCTGTCACCTGCGACATATAAAAATGCCCCAGGCCGTAGCCCAGGGCATCAAAATCTCTATTAAATTACTATCTTTGCTGGCTTCTCCAGCTTGACATCGTACAGACATTCAAGGCCGCTGTCATCGATTACAGCCACTGCCTGTTGCGGCACATCATTCTTGCGCAGTCCAATTGCATAGGAATCGCTGCCACAAACGCAGCCGCTCTCAATAACCTTCGTACCATGCACCGTTGTCATGCCGTTTGTGTGGCGGTGACCAAGGAACACCATGTCGATTGGCTGCTTCACCATCAGTGTTAGGTGCTCAACGACGTTAGCAGGGGAGTCCTTATCTCCATGTGCGTACATCACAAGACTATTCCTAGCCTTAAAGCCACCAAAGGTCGGATCGAGCTTCTCTGTTTTAATATAAATACCAGCCAGATTTTGCAGCCGTGCCTTCATATAGAACGGAATCAGTGCTTCAAGTTCGTCACCTGCTACCTGTTCCTCTTTACTGGGGAACACCCGTGAATGATTGCCACTCACAGAATACACGTCAATATGCTGGCATACCTCGTACAGTGTAGCAACAAAATTACTTACCAGCTCCGCAGCCGTTATAACCTGCTCAATGCTGTTTTCATTGTTCTGCACGCGGGTATTAACATGGATATGCCCATTGATCAGGTCGCCCAACAGCAGCACATGAATTTTTTCGGCTGTATGTCGCGCTACAATATTGAACACCTGTGCAGCATAACTCTCAAGCCGAGCCTTTAAAATATCCTTGTTGAACTTATTCCACGCCGAATCAATACCCGCGCCAGCGTGTAAATCAGACAAGCACACAATCACATCGTGACCGCTGTCTTCGTACTGCACAACATTCAGAAAATTGTCAGGGTTATACGGAGCAACATTCTTCAGAATCAATTCCTTAACGGATTCGGCACGAGCAACATCGCGATACACCTTGTTTGTTGCATTGCGTTCATCTTGTAATTTGATTTTTTCAATCTTCAATCGCTGCAGTTCGTTCTTGATCGTTTCTTCGTTGGCGTGATCAATAGCGTAGTCATAACCATCTTTCCACGACTTATAGGTCTTGCGGTATCTGCATTCGCCATAGTCTGAGCCGGTTACTTCATTCAGCAGTTCTGCTGCCTGATTCTAAGTCAGCTTACGTTCGCTGCATGCCTCACCAATCCGCATCATATATTCATCAAAGGTCTCGCCGTCCGCTTTCTTAAATTCGTCCATGCGCCACCTCAGATCTCAAAATTGGTGTTGGTACGCTGGGTGCGGTTCAGTTCGCGTAGCGCCTCTTCTGCCTCGGGATTGCCAGGCAGCTGAGTCAGCACAGACTTGATTTCCTCCGCATACCAGTGATGAACGGTACGAGTGATATGGACACCGGGAATAACCTTACGCAGATACTCTGCCTCACGCTTAGTAATTTCAACCATTATAATAAATCTCCTTTGTAATTTATAATCGAAAGGGAAATATACAACACCCTTTCATATATTAAGAATCTAAAGTTCATTTCGTGCATTCGCTGCGTTTTCGCTTGATTTTCGCCAGACGTGCTTGTTCTTTCTTTGCCGCACACCCTTTACAATATCTGCTGGCATTTGGCTTTTCTGAGTGATACTGTTCGCCACACACGATGCAATAACATTCCTTCGGGTCAAATAGCTCTCGCACTATGGCGCTTAGATTCAGCCGATTATTTTCAAGCGTCACATTGAACGTGTACGCAATCGTGTCATTCTTATCAAGGGCAAAATTTGGGTACTGGTATAAGCATCCAATGTCGTCAGTGCCGGTTCTGTTCAGCAAGTGATAGTTGTCAGAAATCTCTTTCATGCCCCGCACTGTATTATAGCCGTCATCCTAGTTTTTCCCAGCACAATACATAATCTCCGTTTGCTCTTCAAAGCAGCTCCCAAAACGCTTCATCTTGAACTCGGTATCCAAGGCAAAGGTATCGCTTCCATACAGCCGGCAGAAGAATATCACCCCAAACAGAACACGTAATTGTGCGTAATTGATATGATACTTTCGGCGCGCCTCTGTAATATAGTCCAGATCTTTCTGATAAAGCACAACTTGACGTACATCAAGTATGGGCGCGTTATTTTTGCGGCCTCTGCTGAACATCTGGATCAAGTGGCTACGATCATAGCTGACAGACTCGGGATTTTTCATCCGCTCATAATAAATGGTAGCGCATTCAATAGGGGAGAGGGAGGTTCGCTTCAGCAGGTTTCGCAGCATCAGATTTGACTCGTGATAGTCCTGCCAATGATCGAGCAGCATATTCTCATTACAGTAGAAAGTTGTATATGCCATTTAACCTCCTTACTCGATTGGTATAATTTCGCCATCAATATAGCGACAAAGTTGTCCATGTTCGTTATAGTATGGAGACATATATCCACTATGCAGCCAATAATACATAATTCTTGTGTTCTCATCGTAAATAAGTTTCGTGTTGGAAATACTATACAAAGAACTTCCATTATAAACAGCTTTATCGCCTACATTGTTTTTACGCGGAATAGATGCCCAAATTCCAATACCTAAACATAAACATATTACAGCTATCAAAGTAATGATTGTTATTTTAAAACACCGATAACTCATTCTGTTTCATCCTTCCCATCAACTGCTTCGTGAACATAATTTGAAATACGCTCGAATTCGGTATAATCAAAATACATCTCGCCGCAATCACCGCATACCATCGCCGTGATATCCGGCACATGAACCATCTGATTTTTATAAGTAAATTCGTGCTCCAGTCCAGTCTGCTTTGTCAACAAGCCGCCACAGGTAGGACAATTGGTTATTTTCTGCAGTTTCTTTGTTTTCTTCTTAAACCAACCCATATTATTTCACCCTCGCTTCATGGATTTTCGGTTCAGCGAGACTATATCGCTGGCCAAGGTATTCGTACTCGCCGTTCGGATCGTGAACTGGCAACTGAACAGGAACCGGTTTGATATTTTCGACCACACCAGCCCCAGCCATGTGCCATAAGAACTTCTTGAATTTATTGGGATATTTTTCGTAGCAGAGCACCACAAGAATATTCGCCAACTCTCTCACATCGGGACACACCAGCTTGCACTTGTTGCGGTACACGTTATAGATCGCCTGCCAGTTTGTCTCATAGGTTTTGGCTTCTTCCTTGGTGATACGACCTTCAATCTCTTTATGATATAATTGCCAATTGCGACATTTCTTTTCGAACTCAAGTTGTTCCTTACGGCATTTGTTGAAGTCCAAGAAAATGGCCTCGATCTCGTCAAAGACTGCCTGATCATAGGAGACCTCTGGGTCGTACATGATATGCCAATCAAAGCTACCTGCAGGCTCTTTGCGCCACCGTACACCGCGCTCCCAACGCTCCAGACTCATGCAAAGCAGGTTCATGTTGCTATGTGCCTTGCTGAGATTATGTAAACGTGCGTAGTAAGGACCTGCATACTTCATAAAGTAGGGGGTGCTTTTGGGTCCGGTACCGTATTTCTGTATGTGTCTGGGAATCTTATAACCGCAACCCGTCTTAGCTCGATCAATTTCTTTTCCATTTGCAACAGAAAGCAAAGAGACATATTTCAAATATTCCTGTTTTGTTTTTTCAGTCTTAGGTACTTTATTTTGATATACTGTACTCAAGTTTGAAATTTCGCCAATTTGACTTTTAAGGCCACGGAGAGTACAGGCAAACTTGTTGTCAAGCGTGTCTGTTTCCGCAAGAGAGGTCTTCTTATCTTCAAGGTCGAGTGTGATAGGGATATCAGTATGTATTCCAGGAATCATAGAGGGTTCATTGATGACTAGAACAAGGTCTCCATCAAAATCTGAACCATTGAGTCTTGGAGCATTGATATCATAGATTGAAGTAAAACAACAGTTTACAAGTCCATGAAAATATTTCTGCGTTAACTCATTATCTACTGCATCAACAAGTACGTGCTCAGACCTTGAGATGTGAGGATTTCGTTCGCAAATACGCTTGCCAAGAGCGACACCACGACGATCAAAAGTATAAATTTCTCCAGCTTTTAATGCACCAACAACAGGGAGGCCACCAGCCCATTCCATCAGAGCAACAAGATCTGGCACCCAAAATTTAAAAGTTGCATTCATCCAAAGCTTGCCGCACTTAAAGCCGTCGCGAGTTTTATCAAGCAGGGAATGGATATATTCTTTTACACAAGGCTCGTGAATCATTTCCTGATTACGAGCTAGTGCGGCGATATAATGGTTTAGTGGATTAACATCATTCGCCATAAGACCAAGAAAACAATTTGTGTAAAAGATGTCGTTACTTGTAACTTTCTCATAAAAATCAACCGACATATCTGCAAAATGCTTAAAATCATCAAACTCCATGTCTAGGTTTTGCAAAATTTGGTAATTGCATTGAGTCTGAAGCCGTTCTTTCTCGGCGCTGTAGTTCTATTTTGCAATAGCGAAGCAACTGTTAGTTTTATGGAACTCATCCCAATACCGTTCCCAGTCCTTATATGTGCCATCTTTTTTGAAATACTTATAACCCTTATAAAGACTGACAGTAAGAATCATAAGAGGCTCACTACCTGGTGTCACATCGTATTCTTGACCCCAAATGTCTTTGATTTTTGTCACACCACGTTCGGCATAAAATGTCTCATAGTTGATTTCATGCATACAACCTTTAATATATGGAGCACGGATAATACAGCTATTGATATGTTCCTCTGTACCAATTTGGCGTTCGATCTGGCGCATAATTTCAGGATGACAGATCCCGGCACCATCGAAGCAGTTGATAGTGATATCGGTCTTTTTTACTGCAACATCCTTCTGCGTCCAGTTGCGTTTATTACCCGCCTTATCAACGAACTCTGTTGTTTTATCATATAGATATTCAACCATTTGATCTTTGATTGTGTTCTCATAATCGTTAACGATACAGATTTTAGGGGTCCATCCTGGCAAACAAAAGGCAGAAGATAGATTTAAACCGCGATAAGCGTAGTATTTACTAAGTACAGTCGGTGTTTCAGAAAAATCGAGTCCCATACTAATACGTCTATCTAGCTCTGGGACAATATGTTTTTCAACAAAGCTCAACATGCTTTGGCGAACCATACTAGCACTTCGTTCGCTGAATAGATATGTTTTTCCATTCATTTTAAACCCACGCTTCACAAGTCGTTCAAGCGCTTTTGCCTCATTGTAACCACCAGTTGCATCGACAAAAATAACAAATTTCTGGAATTTACTGTCGTCCATGGAAATCATACGAATCTGTCGGAACATCATATTATCGCCCTGGAGAACAGTAAACTGGGTTACTTCTTCTTCACTTAATCTGAAATTATAATCATGGGTAATAATCCAATTTAAATTGAATTTTAAAACCGAATATAATGGAGGAGAAAACAATTATTAAGCACCCTTTCTTTTGCCCCACACTGGAGTCATTATTGCGTCCTTTTCAGACCAACCAGTTTTCAAACGACCACGAATGGTTGATTTCGAAATACCCATTATGTGTCCCCATTCAGATATATCATGTGTTACGCCATCTATGGTTATATATTTACATGCTGTTCTATTATTCGCCTGAGTATTCCAATCTGTCCATCTACAATTTTCAGGACAGTAATTACCTGTTGTGTCAATACGGTCTATAGTGCATGCTTTTATAGGAGCATCTTTATCGTACCCATTAGCATATGCCCAATCTCTGAATGTCAAAAAATCTTTCCATTCTTCACAAACAGATATGCCACGTCCACCATAAGAATCGTAATGAGCAGCTTTTGGATTGTTGCACCTAGCAATCATATTACGCCATACATTATAAATTCTTTCTTTTGAATAATTTCCCTTAGTTAAATGTAAATGACCACAGCTTTTAGAACGACCATTTTTTAAGAGGGCAGCATCAACATCCTTGACCACGCCACAACTACATTTACATGTCCACCAAGTTTTCCCAGGAGTTTTCAAATCACTTCTTTTTAATACAGTCCATTCGCCAAATTTTTGCCCAGTCAAATCAATATAAGTTGGATAAAACTTGCTACATCCACAGCTTTTTATATTCCCTGTTCTTAAATAAACCCCAGTTGCAACTATTTCATTTCCACAATCACACTTACAAAGCCACTGGGCATATTGATTTGAATTGGACACTATTTTGTTTTCTACTCTCTTTACAACCGTCAGCTTTCCAAATCGTTGTCCTGTTAAGTCTTTGAACTTGCCCATTATTTCATTCCTCCAGTAAGACCGTTCCAGTGGTCGTTAAAGTGGTCATCGCCGTCATCTTCACCATCGCCGCCGCCCATATCATCGTCGCCATACATGATCTCATCGTAGGCCGCCAGACACTTACTGATAAACACAACTAAAATGGGCGTAACCACCAGGGCAGTAAAGAGCACACGTCCTAGAATCTGATATGTAAGCACAAATACAACAAGCATTTCTGCGATAGTAAACATCCAATCAACAAAGTCAACGGAACTTAAAACACCAGCGATAAGTACCATCAGCGGAATAGAGTTAACGCGGATCTCCTGAATATCGTCTCGCTCTGTATCGTTCTCTCCGCCCGGCTTCTTAGGCTCTTTGTCCATACTATTGTGTACCTCCTTAGTCCTCGTCGTCGTCCCACATTGTACGCCGCTTCCGCCGCTCTGATTGCCGCTGGCGTTCGCCGCTTTCCTGAGCCTTCTCAACTTCCTGCAAAAACTGATTCTCAATCATACGCTGTTTGCGGGCGTTACGCATATAGCTGCTCTTAGACACCTTATCACGCTTGCGATCACTCATCGTCGCCGTCCTCCTCATCATAACCATAATCATCTGGGCAGTACATCTCATGGAATAAATATCGTGTCAAAGAAGGGGACATAGGCGTACCATCTTCCATCCACAACGTATCATAGAGCGATGCATTGCCGATCAGTTCCTGCTATTCTGCATATACCTGAATCGCGTCAAGGATATCCTCGTAAGTTACATCATAATCGCGCACAGCATCAGCTACGGCAAATCCAATATTATAAATATCCTGTTTTGAAAAGTCGTTTTCTTTCATATGGTTCCTCCTTATAGCAGCGGCTCACAAATACATGGTCCTGTCAGTAAATCTATTTTATGTTCAAGTTCTGCGATCCGAGCTTGTAATTGATCAATCGCAGTTTGATACGAAGTTGTTGTTGCTCTTATAGTATCTATACGTTCTACTGCAAAATGCGACAGAGGATTTGCTTCATCGACTTTGATAATCGCATGGTTTACTGTATCGTGCATAGAAAATAAACGGTCATTTATTTCTTCAATGTGATTTAAATATTTTGAACCATCAAGTAAAACAGTATCCAATTCATTCATCTCCTTTACAATAGACTTTCACAAACACATTCACTATTTGTATTGATATCTCCATTTATCAGTTTAAAATATCGTCTGTACATCTGTTCAGCATAAGGCCCAGCAATTTCGAATTCAAATCCGTTATTTAATAAGAAAAGTCTTACTTCCCTTTTAACTACAAACGTTTCATCTGGTTCTCCATAGCGGCAAACCGTCATATCGTCTTCGTCTATTTGAAATCTGAAATTATCAAATTCTATTTTACAATCATTCTCAATTTCGATATGTAATTGTAGGGCTGCTTGTTGCTGTACTTCTTCACTGATATATCTTTTCATAATAGACTCTCACAGTAACACTCATTGTGAATAGATACACTGTATTCTTCTTTTGGAAAATTTTCCGATATATAGTCTTTGATAAGCTTTTGTAAAGTTTCATCAGTAACTATGGTGTTATAATCAATCCATTTGTCGAATTGAATAGTGTGATGTGAATTGCCATGATTTACAGTGTCTATGGTCGATCCATTTTCAAATTGAATTCGTACAGGCTGCTTCCAATCTGATGGATATATGTATATCTTATCATCGGGTATCAATAATTGATTGTTCATATCGTGCCTCATAATAGTGATTCACAGACACACTCGTTCTCTGCCTCGACAACATTAGGAATCGCAATCGTCCACAGCGTGTCGTGTCCCATTCCATAGTATTTTACTTCCGCTTGAACTTCACGCTGGTTACCATTTGCGTCAATGTAAGATACAATTTCGTTTGTGGTTCGCAGTGGTTTATCGCTTGGCAGAGACCATGTAAATCCATCTTTCGACCAGTCAAAAGTAAACTCGCCACTGTTGACATCATCGGGATATCTGTATTTACACCATCGCAGCGTGCGATCATCATGTAGCGCATCAAATTTGTTCATTGCTGGCACCTCTGTTATACCAAACTGTTACACACGCATTCATCCCGCTGCACTTCTTGAGGCGTAGTTGGCGGTGTAAACGCAACCTCGCTCGGATCGTATGTCATCAAAGAACAGGCATCGATTCGCACATTCGGGAAGCACATGAACTTAAAGCATCGGTCAATATCATCAACAACAAGTGGCTTATCCTCTAAGTGCAATCCACGATAATTATCAGGAAGCTGGATAGCTGCCAATATGTAAATTCTATACTTTCCGCGCTCTCTGCTCTCCAAATCAACTGCAAAGCCTTGAGGGTTATAGGTGCATCTTCGGTACTGAATGTCCAAATTCCTAGTGATTTCCTTGATATAATCTTGCGCACATAATATGGCAGTACCTTGCATTGGCACCAAGATATTACAGTTGTTCTTAACGGCGTATTGGCAGATCGCATATGTACGTCCACCGCCTCGTGGTGCTAATATTCTTTCCATATTTCACCCCTCCTTACAATAGCGGTCTGCACACACATTCGCACTGTTGATCAGCCAGAGCATCATGGATTACATCGTCCAGACATTCGGGTGTGATGGAGAACTGCTGGAACAAGTCAAACTGATTGTTGTTCATCAAATAGTTCATGGTGATCCGCCGCATTTTATTTTCTGAAATATACTTCGCATCCTCTTCACCATACAACCGCGCAATCTCCTTGAAAAATTCAAAAGTATCGGTCAGCGCCAACCTATCGTCAAAATAGAATGTCGTATATTGTGCGCCGAATTTATCTTTATTGAATATATTCCAAAAATCTTCGGGTGATTTACAGATTGCTGTCTCTTTGCGATGCTTTTGCACAGTATCCATGCGTTCATACCAGTCGCACACTGTGTCATAGATTGATGGCCTTACGAATAAAACGCGCATTATTTCTTCTCCTTCAAAAACTGTTTTTGAGTTATGATATTGCGCTCCATATATCAACGTCCTGAGTTGGTTCCTTTTCTTATGGAGTCTAGCACCTGCTGCATTTGCTAAGGCTCTATATGTGTTAATTAAATTATTTATTCTGTCTGTCATAATAAGCTCTCGCATATACATTCATTTTCTGATTCTGGATAGTAGGGGATTGGACAACTGTATTGAGCTGCACGTCGATCTTCAGAGCAATTTCCTGGATGAAGTATATGTCGTGGATGAAAAGATAGGTCATGACCAAGCTCCCAGCGGAATCCTTGATAATCGAACCAGATAGTATCTTGATTTTTGCTTAGAGCATCATAGAGATTGTTCATCACTTTATCAATTGTCATATACTGCACTCTTTGTTACTCATACGACCTTCGATATCATCAGATTTGCGCCGCGCTCTTTTGCGAACTTGTCGATGGAATACTGCTGACCCTTCTGTCATGTTTGTTCTCCTATGTATTTCTTGAATAACTCTACTATCTGTTCGAATTCCGTTTCTTTGTAACGGTCATACAAAGCTTTCGCTAAACCGTCAATCGCTTCATAGTTCCAGTCGCCAGTAGGAGAGATGTAATCCATTAGTCGTAAGCCGTCTATTCTTACTTTTATCATTCTGCTGCACCCCTTAGTCTAACAGGTCAGCCAGTTGTGCTGTCTCGCTGCGTTCTGTCTTGTTCAGGTAGACATATCCAAAGTGCGGGTTGCCAGCCAGACACTGAATTGCCTTACGCATACCGCTGTTATTTTCAAACACGGCCTCGTCAGTCTGCTTCAGGTCGCCATCAAGCCACAGCATAGATCCCTCACCAACACGGCCAAGTAGCAGCTGTACATGTTCTTTGGTCAGATTTTCAGCTTCTGAAACCATAATAATTGCGTTCTTGTAGTCGCGGCCACGAATAAATCCAAGGTGAGCTACTTCTACCTGCCCATTATTGATCCAGTATTCCAAACCAGCCTCGCCGCCCAAGTGATCAGCCAGAGGACCAGCAAAAGAAGCAGCGCCGAGCTTCTCTAGCAGAGTGCCGGGTAGTGCGCCCAGCTCCTTGGTATTCTTGACTTCGATGTTATTGCGAATCCAGATCAGCTTCTCAACTTTGTGTTTCTCGATCATATCAATAGCAGAGGACACCATAAGCATTGTCTTGCCGCTGCCGAATGTTCCAGCCAGCATCTTAACGGTGATGTCATCGTTCTGCAACATATCAAAGGCGAGCTTCTGTTGATCGTTAAGTGGTTTCACATCACCAGTGAAGCGATTGCTAATCTTCTTGTATTTGAGTGGCACATATTTCTTGCCATTCCATCGCAGCCAGCCTACTGCATTGCCTGCCGGCATATCATCGTCTACTGTGTCTGGATCACGAACAATCAGATAGCCATTCACTGGAGTGTCAAACAGATTCTGATATGTATAGCCTTCATCGTGGGTCTGATATGCCATCGCCATGGCTTCCTCGCCGCCTTCATCAAGAGTGACTTCGGTCTAGCCAGTGTAGTTATTGTTGACGCTTGTTGCTGCATCGGGATAGGTGAATTCGATCGGCAGGTAAAGAATGCCGCTGGCAATATTGGCGCAACTTAGGTCGCTGGTTACGAACTTAAAAGAATCAATGTTGGCCTGGATCTGTCGCTGTGCTTCCGGGAGTCCGGCTTCAATCGCGTCATCCAGATTGCGCTTCATCTCGTCCAGATACCAGCGGGCAGTTGCCATAATCGTCGCGTCGTTGTTATCGCTGATCGGTTTACCATCGAGAATGTAAAACAGGGAAGACATGGGGACTGCTACCACCATAAAGGTGTTGTCGTCGTGATGCTCAGCCAACAGGCGGGTTACAGTACGTGCCTTATAGCGGATCTCTTCGCTCTTCTTGCCGCTTGTCTTGATCTCTTCCAACTCGTGCAGGGTCATATCGGCAATCAGAAACGGCTCTGTTGCACTAGAGGCTGTTGCACTGGCAGGTTCGAAAGCGGCAGCTCCCAAATCAAGAAGCGCGGAGGTGTCATAAAACTTCATTAACGGGTTATCCTCCTTTTATAATGATATTGTAAAGTGTGATTGACTACTGAAAATATAAGCTCGCAGCTGTGGAGAGAACTGCGGGCTTTTTTCTTTATACCTTATTATACACCCATGGCGTGGTAAAAGCAATAGTTTTGTGCAAAATACCGGAATAAAATAATCTGTTGTAAAAACAAATAAAATATAGTAAAAATAGCAGAAAAATTATTAAAATTAAGTAAAAATGAGCAAAAATAATGCATTTTAAGCGTTTCTACGGCGCTTTTGAAACGCTGTTACGCGGTGATCAAGGCACAACTGTGTGAAGATTGGTGTGAAAATCACGATTGACGCGGAACGTTTTATAACGATAATACGTTGTTTACCGGAGACGAAATCGGGGGCTAAATATGGGTGTTTTACGAGTGCACAGATAGGGGAGGTGACGGATGATTTTGGGGTGATCAACAGGTGATTTTGGGTGCTGGTGACTGCGAATTAGGAGCGAATACGGATGGATGATTGTTGCGCTAAGGAGGCGAGTGAGGGGCAGGTGAGGTGCGAAAACCGGGTGATTTGGTACGGGCTGGGGAGATGGAATAACTGGTACGCACGACCCAAACTCGACCCCCTTTCCAATTTTTAACATCCCCCCGGTATGGCCTGAAAAGTATAGGATTCATGCGGGTTTTCGGTGAATGCTACCTTCCGTTATTAGGTAGTATTCGAGTGCTGGAAATCTGGAATTTTCTTTTATACCTTATCTATATATAGGGAAAATCCTTTAATGGATGTTTCGTGCAAAAAATTTAATATGCTATTATGTAGTCACTCCAAGGGGCTACGGAAACAAGGCCCCGGGGAGTAGTCGTACCTTGAAAATTGCAAAGTTTGGATTTTCCCATGTGGGCGGTTTATACCGTGCCGGGTTTTCCGGTCAAGTGGTTATCCCTTGCCATTCCAAAACATGGGTCTCCTATCTGAGCAATTAGTGCGCCCAAACCCGATGGCCGAGCATTACTGGCATAATTCCCAAGAACGTGGGAGAAGTTGCGGGGATGGTGTACCTTGACAATTGAAAAGTACTCACGCACAAAGTAGTATTCGTGCCGGGCTTTGTCTCAAATCTTTTGCGAAACGTGCCGAGGAAATTCTAAAATATGCAAAATTGCTTGACGGTAATTAAGCTAGAAGTGTTTCTTCACACTTCTGGTTGTTGCAAGGTTAGGTTGGGCGCAAGCCCAAACCTACCTGTATAGACCCTGTACAGGGGCGGAAACGTTCCTGTATAGGACTGTGTACAGGTAGTACACAAAACGCAACAACAAGAAAAGAGGAATATTATGAGTAACATTACCGAGTTCGCAATGGCAAACGTGGCACGTCGTATCGCTGATGGTGGCGACAAGTCTACTCAGATGACGGTTAAACTGTTCGCTGAGTGTGGCGAGACTGCGCTGACCCCTGAGAAGTGCAAGGACACTGCATGGAACGTTTACAAAGCGTTCGCCGCATGGTTTATGGCACGGGAAAACGCTGGTATCGACGAGGACACCGAGGATAACAAGGCTATCATTGCCGCATACGCAAAGGGTGCCCGCACTGCCGCCAAAGACTGGTTTATCCTGTTTGGTAGCAAGCCGGGCAAGAAAGAGGGCGATGCCCCCCGTCCCTTTGTCGCAATGGACAACGTTGAAGTCGGTATTATCGGTGACCTGATTGGTTATTCTCGCCGTGATGCTAACGGTGTCGAGGATTCCGAGAAACTCAAGAAAATCTTCACGAAGTATCTGATTCTCGAGACCGCACGTTTGCTTGATGGCAAACCCTATGTCCGACTGTCTGAGGATGACCGTAAAGCCGCTGACGAAGCCGCCAACAAGGCAAAGCGGGAAAAGTCTACCCAGACCCGCAACAACAACAAGAGCAAGGTAGAAGAAGCCAACGACAAGGCCGACAAGGCCGAAGCCGACAAGAAAAAGGCAGAACAGGCTCAGGCAGACGCTGAAAAGAAGCTGTCTGACGCTGAGGCCCTTATCAAAGAAGCAATCGAGCTTGTCAAGCAGTCTCACGCAACTGAGATTGAGAAAGCAAGCATCATCGGCAAACTGTCCGCCGCTATTGGTCAGTAATGCCAAAACCGCTGGTAGACCGGGTAAAGTCTACCCCTGTCGGGCGGTGCAAGTCCGTCCCCTGATGATGGCATTAGCCGAAACAGGTATCGCAACAAGTGGTGCATAGTTACACCACACCGTCAAAGAAAAGAGGTTCACTATGGCAAGTTATATCATTCACATGGTTGGTGGTGTCATACTCGAGAACGTTGAGGATACCACCATGTTCCAGATGCTGGAAAAGATGCAGGTGGAGTGCGTGTGTAATGGAGAGACAGGAGAAGTGGTGTATACCAACCCCGCTTTCAATCCGTCTCGTTCCTCAAACTACAAAGAGGACAACTTAATTGCGCTAACTGAGGAGATTGGTGGCGCACGTCAGACAACTCTGTACCACTTCAACTACGACGACGCTTGGAACGCAATGGCAGAACTGCACGCAGAAAAAGCGGCGGGCGCTGACCTCGATAGCGTCACCAAAACCATTAGCGCCGTATGGTGCAAGCGGTTTGACCGTGATGGCAACTACACTGAGGTTAGCCGCATCGACTTCTAACGCAATCAATATACCGTGAGGTTAGTGGGCACGGGGCAGAAAGCATCCCACTACCATGGGCGCGAGCCCTTTTAAGTCAAGCGAGAAAAGAGAAAGAGGTAAAAACTATGGATTGTCCTTACATCATTCGTGAGAACATTGGCTTCGGCCGTGTTCGTGAGCATGGTTACTATCAGCTCGATGAGATGGCCTATGACCTGACCCACGACTTTGCAAACGCAGATGTCGAGGTCATCACTCGCACTCTGTACAACGTCACTATGGAGAGCGGAGAAGAACTCTCCCAGTTGGATGACGACACGGTGTTCAAGATGTTGAGCGCCGGTCTTCCTGTCAAGTTCATTGAGAACGCAAGAGATGGGTATATCATGTACTCTCGTCCTGAAAGCAAGCCTGCTGTCAAGGTCAAGAGAGTCAGCGGTATCACTCGTGCAAGCGCAAGTCGTGGTGTTAAACAGTACGATGAGCCTGTCGTTTTGCCCATGGTGAAAGAGTGGCTTGTCGTTACTCGTGCCGACGTTCCTACTTGCTCTTACAGAACTGACGATGAACAGTATGCAACGAAGAATTTCGAAATACGCGTTTCTAAGAAGTGGAACGGAGAGCCGTTCTATGACGAAGTTCGTTTGTATCACAACGGACGTGTCATTCGTGCGGCTGTTCTGGGACACGAAATAGTTCTGTGAAAAAGGAGACCCGCCGGGTATGA
>OHKZ01000604.1_pt1 | contig 17198 bp, 16 predicted proteins | sample 1569011 | NCBI WGS metagenome assembly OHKZ01 (sample SAMEA3879564, study PRJEB24766) | human gut metagenome | biome: human-associated habitat; feature: feces | place: USA | collected 1985/1987
CGATGAGTTTTATAGAGAAAAATAATGCGTGACACAGTTTATTTTACACTACCGGTAAATGAGAAAATGGGCTTTCATCACTTTTGTAACCTGTCTAACAGGAGCGTTCGTACCACCTCATAGCCTTCCTGCGGATTGAACTCTTCATCCGGCCGAAGCAACTGCATGGTATCACCCAAGAACTCATCATCCTGCATTTTGTCTTCCATATTGATAATAAATTCTTTGTAAGTAGGAATGTGGTCAACCACAAATTCCATATACTTCTGATAGCAAGCCAGCACGTTGTCTATGTTGATGTCTGATATGGTCAAGGCCTTGTACAAATCATACAAATCACGTCCTTTTCTCCGTTGGTACAAGGCACGCAGTTTTGTACCAACCAGTTCATCCAACTGATAAGTCAGGACATCGCATTTTCCGTTATACCATTTGTTGACCACTGAAAATGGCATACGTTGCATAGGCAGTACACTGAAATGTTCCTTGCAGTTGATTTCCACTTTAAGATGAATCGGGACCACTGGTATGGATTCTGATTCCAGTCTGAAAATCAAAGTGTTGTTGTGCTTTTTCTGCTTCACTTTCGGCTCTCCGAGAAAAGCGAGTGCATCTCTTATATGGTCATAGGTCTCTTTGATCGGTTCTGCATTAATCTGTACCAAGTCAATATCTTCACTGTACCTGGGTTGGGGCGAGAGAAACAACTTGTGTAATGCGGTCCCTCCGCGAAAAGCCAGATGGAAAGCAAGATATTCATCCTTGTATATCTCAGTCAAGGCTCTGCATATCAGCAGATCCTGTTCGACCTGTTCGGACTCTGTCCATGGAACATGTTCGCTCCATTCTCTGATTGCAAATTCCGGTATCATTCGTCTATTTCTATTTCCTGGTTAATGATTACTTTCCATTTCTTGTCAACCTCACAACCCTCTGTCGGTTTGTTTATCTTAAACGGTATCTTTCTAAATTTCAGTCCTGCAACCTCCATTTTGGAATATAAGGTTTCCGCCAAATCCGCTCTTTCCAATACATGTTCCAGAATATAACCCAGACGTTGAAAGACCGGTATGGCCGATGTCTTGAAAAAGGAATCATCCAGGCTGTCCAGATTCATTGTCTCAACCAATTCATTCAACACGGTGCAGACGCGATTCAGACCACCTACACTTTTTTCGTTTTCCACCAGGTCAACAGCTGTCAGTTCAGGACAAGAAACATTGATATGACCTGTCTGCGTCTTGTGCTTCCTTACAAATTCCATACTTATTTCCTTCTTGGAAAAGAACAATATGGATGTTCCGCTCTTTGAAGTATTCCTCATGCTCGGTTGTTCCACCATGAGGGAAAATGTCTGTACTCTTTGATGTGACGCGCCATAAAATGAAGCCGCATTCAAAAGAGCAACATAATATCTTTTCCCAAGATAAGACATCAGCTGATCCATATAGAAAACAGGCGGAATTACGCCTTTTAACGAATATTCAACAGGCATAATGACATAAAAATTACGCCAGGGAGAAACTATCTTCGCTTTGGCGGCCAAACGGTACAATGCGGTTTTAATATATACCTTACCCGCTGAGGGGAATTGCTTTTCTATATCCTCTTTAGTGAAGGTGTAATATCCCCTTACTTCCAGGCTTTCAATCCAATCTGACAAAGTTTCTATATGCTTCTTCATAATTTAACTGCAATGGCATTGCAAAAGTAGTCATTTTTTGACTACTTACGCAGATTTATTGCATTTTTTATGTTGAAAGGGAATTTTTCTCCATATTTCTATAAAATGGCATCATAAGCCACGCTTCACTTGATAAGTCCCTTCAGAGAAGTTAACTCGGAGGGCGAATACCTCCACGTTCAAGCCTCCGGTTTTCGGGACACAAAATTCCCTGCGGTAATTTTCCGCCCGAAAAAACGCTCCGGTATTGCCGTCCGAGTTGGGGAAAGTACCGGGACTTAGCAAGCGAAGCGACCTACGACGCATAGATACAGGTCAACATAAAAAAGAATCCGGCGGGAGAACCATGCTCCCGTATGCCGTCCCAATGGATTACGCCATCCGGTTATTCCACTAAACGGAAATCCGCATCCTGTCACAAAAGGACACATCAAGGGGGACAAAAGCAGCTCGCTCCCAACTCTGCATAATTACAGTTTTTCCTTTTCTTCCGTGCGGTAGTGCGTACCACCACGCCCGTGCATGTCCGGCCTGTTCCAGCCTTTTCCCTTTCCTTTGCCGCCTTTTGTTTTTTCTCCTTTTCCTGCCGTTTTACCCCGTTTTTTCACTCCGTTTTCTCCGGCCTGCGGTGTAATGTGATGACACAAGATGCAATGTGTGTCCTAACACATTGCAAATCAATTATTTATCAATTTTTCTCCTATATATTTGCGGTGACAACATGAGTTATCAACACTAAAAATCAAAAATTATGGCAAAGAAAAATGCAAGGGAAGACCCCCCGAAACCGCAGGTCTCCGAAAACGAGCAGATGAGTGACATCGTGTTCATCCTCGACAAGATGGAACTGATTCTGGAAGCGGTGTCGCAAATCGGACAGGACGGAAAATTCAACACAGTAGCCGCCGACAGGCAGAACCGGAACTCCTTCCTGAAGATTGACCGCTATGCAGACGCCTTCGAGAACTTCATCAAGAACTTCTGGAGCCAGCTGAAAGACCCGACACGCTTCGGAATCCTCTCCGTCAAGGAAGACAGGCTGGACGACCCTGCCGTGCAGCAGGCCATCGAGGACATCGCCGCAGGAAAAAAGACAAAAGCCGTGGAGGAATTTCTCAAGCAGTACGAGATTGTTCCGCGCAACAAGGAAAACCAAAGTATCAACCAAAAAAATCAAGAAGAAATGGCAAAGAAAAATGAAACCCAGCAGCAGGCTGCCGCAGCCGACAGCCAGCCGCAGACCCAGTCCCCCCAGTACCGTTACAACGAGTCCATGATCAACTGGGAACAGCTAAAGAATTTCGGAATCTCCCGTGAATACCTTCAGGAACGCGGACTGCTCGAACAGATGCTCCGTGGCTACAAGACCAACCAGGTCGTGCCCATCAGCATGAACTTCGGCTCGGCCGTACTGAGGACGGACGCACGCCTGTCCTTCCAGCAGTCCATGGCGGGCGATGTGGTACTCGGCATCCACGGTATCCGGCAGAAACCCGACCTTGACCGACCGTATTTCGGACATATCTTCTCCGACGAGGACAAGAAGAACCTGCTCGAAACGGGCAACATGGGACGTGTCGTGGAACTGAAAGGGCGTAACGGGGAGTATATCCCATCCTTCATCAGCATCGACAAGCTGACCAACGAGGTGGTAGCCATGAAAGCGGAGAACGCCTTCATCCCGAGGGAAATCAAGGGCGTGGAGCTGACCGAGCAGGAGCAGAACGACCTGCGTGAAGGCAAGAAGGTCTATGTCGAGGGCATGATTGCCAAGTCCGGCAACGAGTTCAACGCCTTCATCCAGGTGAATGCCGAACGCAGGGGCGTAGAGTTCATCTTCGAGAACGACAAGCTCTTCAATCGCCAGACACTCGGGGGCGTGGAACTGACACAGAAACAGATTGAGGACCTGAACGCCGGAAAAGCCATCTTCGTCGAGGGAATGCAGCGCAAGGACGGTGAGGTATTCTCCTCCTACGTGAAGCTGGACGAGGCGACAGGCCGCCCGTCCTACACCCGCTACAACCCGGACTCGCCGGAGGGCGCACGCGAAATCTATATCCCCAACGAAATCAACGGCGTGAAAATATCGCTGGAGGAACAGCAGCAGCTCCGTGACGGCAAGGTGATCTTCCTCAATGACATGGTGAACCGCAAGGGAGAGGAATTCTCCTCCTTCATCAAGGCCGACCTGGAGACGGGACGCCTGAGCTACTCCCGCACGCCGGACGGCTTCGAGCAGCGCGAGGATTTCAAGATTCCTACCAAGGTGTGGGACGTGGAGCTGACCAGAAAGCAGCGTGCTGACCTGCAAAGCGGAAAGGCCGTGCTGGTGGAAGGCATCAAGGGATATGACGGGAAGACCATCTCGCAGTACGTCAAGGCGAACTTCAACCAGGGACGGCTGGACTTCTACAACGAGAATCCCGACCGCAAGCGTGACGCCTCGCAGCGCAACGTGGTGGCAAACAATCAGCGACAGGAACAGGGCAACCGCAAGTCAAAGGGTGCGAGCATTGCCTGATGGCAGGCAACTGAAAAATAAATGTTGAATCAAAAAAAGAAAGAAATATGAAAAAGGAAAACGGAAACGACATGCCTTTCAAGGCTGATGAAGTGAACTGAGACGAACTCTCCGGTATCGGTATCATGAAGGACGAGCTGGAACTCTCCGGCGAGATGGACACCCTCCTCAGGGGAGAGAAAACGAAAGTGATGTCCCTGAGCCTCGTGCTCCTCGGCGTGGACGTGGTGATGGACGCCACCCTCCAGCTGGTCCGCAAGGGCGAGGCGCCGCTGCTGGAAATCCAGGGAGTGACACCGCTGGGCAAATAACCTGAGAGCAATTATCAAGTAAACCGATGTCTTACCGCCGTTTCCTGTCTTCCGCATGGAAAACGGGAAACGGCTTAATTTTTATCCAATATGATAGCAATCATCGCAGAAAAGCCGAGTGTAGGCTTGGACATAGCCCGTGTAGTCGGGGCTGATACAAGAAATGACGGCTACTGTTCCGGTAACGGATATATGGTGACCTGGGCACTGGGACACCTCGTGTCACTGGCCATGCCGGACACTTACGGTTACACGAAAACGGCGGCGGAGGAGCTGCCGATGCTGCCGGATCCGTTCCGTCTGGTCTCCAGACAGGTACGCACGGACAGGGGAATGGTCACGGACATCGCCGCCTCGAAACAGCTGAAAATCATAGAAAACGTGTTCAATCGCTGTGACAGCATCATCGTGGCTACCGATGCCGGTCGCGAAGGGGAACTTATCTTCCGCTGGATATACGACTTTCTGGGCTGCACGAAACCGTTCAGACGCCTGTGGATCTCCTCGCTGACCGACGAGGCCATACGGAAAGGTCTGGAGGAACTGAAGGACGGCTCGGAATACGACAGCCTGTATGCCGCCGCCGACAGCCGCGCGAAGGCGGACTGGCTGGTGGGCATGAACGCCAGCCGTGCCCTGGCCATCGTCTCCGGCTCTTCCAACAACTCGATCGGACGGGTGCAGACTCCGACGCTCGCCATGATATGCAGCCGCTACAGGGAGAACCGCAGTTTCGTGTCCACACCATACTGGCAGCTGCATGTCACCCTCAATGGCGGCACGTCACACCGCCGCTTCTTCCATCCCGCGACCTTTGACGACAGGCAGAAGGCGGAAGCCGCCTACCGCAGTCTCTCTCCCGATTCCTTGGCGACGGTCACGAAGGTGGAGCGCAGGAAAAGCCTGCAACAGCCGCCGCTGCTCTACGACCTGACGGCACTCCAGAAGGACTGCAACGTGTATCTCGACCTGCCCGCGGCAAAGACGCTGGACATCGCCCAGTCGCTCTACGAGAAGAAACTCATTTCCTACCCGAGAACGGGAAGCCGGTATATCCCGCACGACGTGATGGCCTGCGTACCCGGACTGCTGGAAAGGATTATGGCCATGCCGGGATTCGCCACAAGTGCCGGAATCCTTGACTTTGCGTGTCTCAACACCCGCAGCGTGGACGACAGCAAAGTGACGGACCACCATGCCCTCATCACGACCGGCATCGCACCCGAAGGGCTTTCCGAGGCGGAAGAGGCCGTCTATACGCTGATAGCCGGACGTATGCTGGAGGCGTTCTCGCCCTGCTGCGAGAAGGAACTGATTCTTATGGAATGCCGTCTGGACAACATGGATTTCCGCTCGAAAAGCTCCCTTGTCGTCAGTCCGGGATGGCGCGGCATCTTCCGCAGGAAAGAGGACAGGCAGGACGACGAACCGGAAACCGACGAGGGTACGGCCGTATTTGCCGAAGGGGACACGGTACCGGTTTCAGGATTCGGACTGGCCCAGAAGAAGACCGTGCCCAGACCGCTCTATACCGAAGCCACGCTGCTGGCAGCGATGGAGACCTGCGGCAGGGAGATAGCCGACGAACAGGCGTGCGAGGCCGTGAAGGAGCTGGGCATCGGCACGCCCGCCACGAGAGCCGCCATCATCACCACACTGTTCAAGCGTGACTATATCGCCCGCTCCGGCAAGAGCATCGTCCCCACGGAAAAGGGACTCCATATCTACGATGCGGTGAAGGACATGCTCGTGGCGGACGTTTCCCTGACAGGAAGCTGGGAGAAGACCCTGCTCCAGATAGAGCGGCACACGCTCGGACCGGACACGTTCATGGCATCCATCACGGACTACACCCGCAAGGCTACCCGTGAAATCCTGAACCTCAGCCTTCCGGCGGTAGCCGCCCGCACGTTCACCTGTCCCAAATGCAAGACCGGACACATCATCGTCAGAGAGAAGAGTGCCCGCTGCGACAATAAAGGGTGCGGACTGACCGTGTACCGCAGATTCCTGAACAAGGAACTGACGGACCAGCATCTGGAACAGCTTTTCTCCTCCGGCTCCACACGGCTCATCAAGGGATTCAAGGGAAAGAAGGGCGTGGCTTTCGACGCTTCGGTCACTTTCGACGCCGGGTTCACCCTGACACTCTCGTTCCCCAAAAACGGGAACGGCAGGAAAAGGAAATGATGAAGCCATCCCGATTCGAGGGGCAAAGGTCGCAGCCCGCCCGTTTCCACCGGCAAGGTCTGGCCTTACGGTTTCTGGGAAAAATCATCCTCGCCCGAGGCTCCGGTATTTTCCCCGAAAACCTTGCCTGTGGAGGCGGACTGCAAGAAAGCCCCTGAAACCGGGAATGGCATTCCCGCCAAACACATGAAGATTATGAAAGCAAAAGAACGTATCAGAAAGATAGCGGACAGCAGATGGACAAGGACACTCGCGCTGGCCGTAACAGCAGCCATCATATTCAGCTGGCTCTATTCCCACGGCATATCGCCCGTATGGACCGCCGTAGCCATCATCTGTTTCAGGGGATTCTTCAGGTTCCTCTACCGTATAGCCTGTTTTCTCGTGGCACTGGCCATCATTCTGTGCATCCTGAGTTTTCTGGTCTTCTGAAATCTGACGATATGGAACATGCACGGAATTTATCATTGCAGCATAAGGGAGCTGTCCGGGAGCGGACGGCTCTTTCTGTATCCGTCACAGCCGGAAATGACACGGGAAGAAAAGGGAATGGACTAAAAACACAGACATTGGCAAACCGAGAACTACAGGGCAAAGTTGGCAAACGCTTCTTGTCGGACGGCAAGGTCAGGCCGCAAGCGGTTTCGGAAAAAATCATCCTCGCTGCGCTCCGGTATTTTTCCCGAAAACCCTGCCTTTCCGGAAGCATTTGCCGTTGGGCCCTTGTAGTTCAACGGGCTGCCAAAGCCCGGGTATTCACAGTTAAAAATTAAAGAGTATGCAACAAGCGATCATCACAAGACAGTCACCTGCCCCGATAGGGATACCCGTGACAAGAAGACCGAAAGTACACGTCCCGCAACCGGCAATCAAGCTGCCGCCAAGGGGAACCACAGGTCCCGTTCACATCTCAAAGCTGCTGAACCCCGTTCTGGAAATTTGCAGACATCCGGACAGGAACAGGCTGCTGGCAGAATTCTTCAGCGAATATTGAAACACATCGTCTAATCATTTAATTTTTTTCAATTATGTTTTTCACAGCAATCCACCAGATGATGACGGAAAGCGTGGACCTCACGATCGTCATCCGCAAGACAAACGGACAACTGACCGTTTCCACATTACCCAAGTCGAACGGACTCAAGGACGAGGCCCAGAACCACATCGTGCCGCTGACTGTCACGGGCACACCGCAGGAACTTGACACAGGATTCCTGCAGGCAGTCACAAGACCGATACAGAAAGCCTGCGGGCTGATCTCCAACATGGCACAGTTCGAGGCTCAGGCGGACAAGGCCGCCGCCAGCAGCAAGGCCGCCAAGGAAGCGAAATCCAAGGAAACGAAGGAAGAACGCGAGAAACGGGAAAAGTACGAGAAACTGATGAAGAAGGCGGAAGAACTGACAGCCGCCAAGAATCACAGGGAGGTCATCAATGTGCTCGGACAGGCGAAAGCGTATGCAACAGCCGCCCAGCTGAAGGAAATAGAGGAGAAGATAAAGGCGGCAACTTCCGAAATGAACAAGGGCAGCCTTTTCGACCTGATGGAGCAGGAAGCACAGCCGGAACAGACGGCATATGCACAGACACCGCAGGCGCAACATCCGCAACAGACTGTACCGCCACAGCCTGTATATACACAGTCTCCGCAGCCTCCTATGCCGGGACAGGGACAGACAGTGGCGCAAAGACCGCCGCAGCCTGTACCGCCGCAACCGGCATACACACAGCCACAGATGCCGGGACAGGCACAGCCCGCACCGCAGAGACCGCAACAGGCATACACGCAGCATCCGCAGCAACCGGGAATATGGCCACCGCAACAACAGCCGCCACAGCCGCAGGCAAGACCGCAGATACAGCCGCACGCGCAATACGTGCAGCGGACAGGCGGACAGCAGCCTCCCCAACCTCAATACCCGCCGCAGCCTGAAATGCGGGACTGGCAGGAAGAGAGGCTCATGCAAGAGGACGAACAGCAGCAACCGTACCTCTCCGACCAGGAGTACCCCGCATATAGTGAGAAGGACTATGAGGAATACGTTGATTTCCCACAGTCCATGCTGGAACCCAAGTATTCATCTTATCAGACAGTTTAAGCCATGGCACTCGAAATTAAAGGAATGATACGTTCATTCAGATTCAAGAAAGGAACAGAGTATATAACCCTTCAGGACCCGGATCCGAACATCTCGCCGGACATGGTCATGGGCTACTATTCGAACATGTACCCGGAACTGACGACGGCCACCGTACACGGTCCGGTCATCAGGGAGGACATGGCGGAATATGAGTTCAAGACAACCATCGGAACGAAAGGATAAAGGATATGGCAAAGGACAACAGAAAAAAGAAGGAATCATGCAGACTATTGAGCGAATCCCAAATGGAACAGCTTGCAAGGTACATCATACAAGGAACCGGACAAGCCTACCGTTACGGAACAGAAAAGAGAAAAAGGATTGCGGCGCCCAGCGGTGCCGTAATCATTTTTTAAGTACGGCTTTCTCCAATATCGTACCCGGTTTTCTCATAAAGGACTACGATGGGGAGCCGTTCAATATACTGACGGATGAAAACTACGGATTCTTGCTCGCCTCATACCGGAAATATGCGGAACTCATGGGGGTAAAAGCCCATCATGTCCCCGGAAGGAATATCGGGGAAAGCATCAACCAGCTGGTATATGACATGGAAACCCTGCTCAAGGACAATGTGGGTGTCAACATAGAACAAAATCAGCAACACCTGTATTTCAACCTGTGGAAATACCACCAATGGGGAGAATATACGCTGTACTATTTCCCCGTAAAATTCGTGGAAGCACTGAACCCGGTCTTGAAACGGATCTCAATATCGTTCATCTGCGATATGGCTAATGCCAATGGAATCGCCACGATACTGGACGGTGAAGAAACGGACATGGTACTCGACTGGCTTGAAACGGCGGAATGGGACGAACCTGAAACCGACACACGGAACAGGCTCGCCACAATCCGTTCATACAGGAAAGGGAAAGTCCGCAGGTTGCTGAAACGGGTGGAAAAGACATCCTATTACAAGAATCTACCCGCCGCCATACGGAAATATTCCCCGAAGGACAAATGGGAAACGACCCTGCTGGAACTGATGACAGAGGGAGTGCAGTTTCTCTTTCCGGAAAAACCGATCATGCACTACTGCTATGACCCGTACTTCGAGGAGGAACCGGATTACTGGCCGATGGGACTTGACAGACAGATACGGATAGCTTATGACATCTATGATATTGTAACGGAAAGCCTTGAAAACCAATACAATTCAGAGAGGCAAGAAACATATGATCTGATTCCCGTCACCACAATGAAAATATCACCGGAAACTGACAGCCTGTTCAGAATGGAAGACGATTATCCCGAACGTTTTTTCAGATGGGCGGACAAATTCATAAACCATATATCGAATAAAGAAGATGGAAAAGAATGAACTTACGAATACGATACATACCACCCTTTGCCCCCGTGCGGTACTGATAGCTTACACCTATGCCCAGGACAAAAAGTATTTCCTGGAACAGCGGAGCATTGACGCGAAGGGAAGAATGGGTGAAGGACACCCTGTAACTGTGGAATTCATGAATGAACTGGTACGCAACTACTCGGAAACATACAGCGGAACGCCGTATGGCAGACTGCCGTCCAATCTGCTGTATGCGGACACACGTAAGGGAAGCGAGGAATACATCTGGTACAATCCTCCCGGGAAACGGATGATGTATTTCGTGGAAAATCTCGGAATCGAGAACGCGCAATACAACCTGCCTGGCATAATCTATCAGGCCAAAGAAACACAGCTGGATGTTTATGCCTATAAGGACAACCTGCCTGACATGGAGACGGCACTATATGCGGCGCCTCTGTTCAACGTGACAGGCTCAAGCGTGTGTCTCGGTTCGGCAAGAATAGAGAAACCCCGGAACCTGACCTATGCGAACCTGCTCGAATACTGGGAAAAGAAATTCTGGCTGACGGAATTCACCCACCTGGGAGGAAACGGGAACCCGACAAAGTCAAACCTCGTGCTGGTGACAAAGGCGGCACGGGACAGGGATTTCAACCTCGACGAACTGAAACCGTTGAACAATATGAAACTTAAAGACATACTGAAATGAAAAGGGTACATTACATCGACAACTATCTCATAAACCCGCAGCATCCGGTGACGGTAAACCTTATCGGAGCGGGAGGAACAGGCTCGCAGGTGCTTACCTGTCTGGCAAGGCTCGACACGGCACTCAGGGGACTCGGACACCCCGGACTGTTCATAACCGTGTATGATTCCGACATCGTGACGGAAGCCAACATCGGGCGGCAGCTCTTCAGTCCATCGGACATCGGACTGAACAAGGCGCAGTGTCTCGTCACACGCATAAACAACTTCTTCGGCAACGACTGGAAGGCGATACCGGACATCTATCCGACAATCATGAAGGACACCAGACGGGAAAACCTGGCCAACATCACAATCACCTGTACGGACAACATCAAATCCCGGCTCGACCTCTGGAACATACTGAAAGCCGTGCCTATATCAGAATACAGAAGCCACGAAACGCCCCTGTACTGGATGGACTTCGGGAATACGCAGGACACGGGACAAGTCATCCTCGGAACCGTGCCGAAGAAAATCAGGCAACCGGCATCCAAACTGTACGAGACAGTCGAATCGCTGAAGGTAATCACCCGCTATGTGAAATATGAGAAGGTTAAGGAGAAAGACTCCGGACCGAGCTGCTCGCTGGCGGAGGCTCTGGAGAAGCAGGACCTGTTCATTAACTCCACGCTGGCACAGCTCGGCTGTAACATTCTGTGGAAGATGTTCCGTAATGGCATGATTGAACATCACGGACTGTACTTGAACCTTTCCACCATGAAAATGAATCCGATAACTGTATAATATAAAAGCGTTTCCATATGATTAAAAGATAAAAAGAACTTGGAAAATAATCCTGAAAACTGATATTTTCCGTAACTTTGCAAACAGAAATCATTAAGCATAATATAAAAATGGAACCATCATTATACAGCTATTCACTTATTTTTGCGCTGCCGTTGATGTTATTCTTCGGCGTTTACTTACTATTATTCAAAATGCCGGAAAAGAGCATTTTCAGGAACTATCTGCGTTCCCGCCGGATTATGGGTGTGGCCATGCTGTTGCTCGCGGTGAACTATTCCGTACATTTCTTTTTCGGAATCAGGTTCAAGAATGCCGATGCTGCCATTCTGATGAACCTTTCAACCTACTTCCTGTGCTACTGGCTTTTCAGTTCGGCACTCACAATTCTGTTAGACCGTTTTTACATAACGAAACGTCGATTATGCACACATATCAGTCTTTGGATTATATATTCTATCCTTTCCTGTATTGTATTGCTGCTACTGCCGAAAGGAATCTTCCAGACGGTTGCATTGCTGGTTCTGGCTGCTTGGCTGGTCATTTATGGATTGGTTCTGGCTTGCAGACTTCTTCGGGCTTATAATAAGGCGATCCGGATTTTTGAAGACACTCAAGCGGATGACATCGACGCGTATATCAAATGGCTTTCCATATTCACTTACTGGGCTATTATCTTCGGTGTCGGATGCGGACTATTGACATTCCTTCCGGATAAATATGTTTACATCTGGATTCTGTCATCGATACCGTTCTACAGCTACCTGTTTTATTCTTACCAGAACTATATGATATTTTATGAACAGGTTGAACGTACTTTGGAGATAGGAAATGAACCGGTTGAAGAAGTAAAGGCTGAATCAGAAAAGGAATTGCCTAAATATTTTGAAAACATCGAGAACAATCTGATTCCATGGCTGGAGCGTAACGGTTACACGCAGCCGGGGCTAACCATACAGGATTTGACACAAATGCTCGATACAAACAGAACATATCTGATTGCTTATATAAAGGAGAAATATAAGGTCTCATTCTGTGAATGGATAACCGGACTAAGACTGGAATACGCCAAAAAACTACTGAAGGGACATCCCGAAATGAGTGTGCAGAAATTGGCTGAATCATCAGGCTTCTTATCCCGTAGTTACTTCATCAAATCTTTTACCAAGAAAGAAGGATACACACCGGCCAAGTGGAGAAAAGCCAATATGGAGTAATTTTATGATAAAACCAGAATTTTCTATTGACTAAAAGTGCTCTATTGACAAAATAAAAGTGCTCAATCAGCAAAAAGTGCTCATACAACAATTTGAAAAGTGCTCAATCTGCAAATAGTATAAAACGCTAAAATTTTGCGGAAAAAGTATTTATAATATTTGTGCCGGTAAATGCTATTTATTACTTTTGGAGAGTACAAAGATAACAAATTCAAGTTTATATGAGCAGAAAAATCTCTTTTCTTACTCTGTTCCTGTGGCTGACGGCAGTAACTTTTCCTGTCTTTGCGCAGCAGAAAGCAGACACGACCTACACCTTCCGCTTCGTGCCGCAGAAGGACATGTTCTATGTTCCCTGGAACGGCAATGACATGGAACTCGCCCGTCTGCTGGAGTGCATTGAAAGCAACAAGACGGACATTCTTGACGGCAAGCTGCCGCTTTATGTCGATGGCTACTGCAATTCCTTGAATGGCGAAAAAGAAAACCTCGCGATAGCCAAAATTCGCTCGAACCGTGTGAAATCAGAATTGATTACACGTGCGGGAATCAAGGAAGAAAGTTTCATCACCCGCAACCATCCGGCAGAGGGCGATTTCGTGACCGTGCGCCTGACGGTGCCGGCTGAAGAAACAACCGTATCAGATGCGGAAGCAGAGGCACGGCGCAAAGCGGAAGCCGAGCGCATGGAAGCCGAGAAACGTGCCGGGCAGGAGCGTCTCGCCGAGGAGCAGCGCAAAGCGGAAGAGGCCCGACTTGCCGATGAAAAGGACGGAGCCGAAAGAACGGCCCAACAGCAACAGACGGCAACACAGCAAAATATCCTTACCGACCGTCCGTCGGAAACAGAAACTGCCGAAAATTATCATTTTGCCATCCGTACCAATCTGCTAAGGATTGTAACCCTGACACCCGACCTTGGCGTGGAATGGCGTATCAGCCCATCATGGGGCATTGCCGTAAACGGCTCGTGGACTTCATGGAGCTGGAGCGACAAAGACCGCCGCTATGCTCTGTGGGAAGTGGCTCCGGAAGTGCGTTACTATATGGGCGAGAAGAAAGCCTGGTATCTGGGCGCGATGTTCAAGGCAGGGCAGTTCAACTACAAGCTCTCCGGCACGGGCAAGCAGGGTGACCTGATTGGCGGCGGCATCACCGGCGGCTATCAGCTGCGGCTGAACAAGGCACTGGCCCTCGATTTCAGCCTCGGTCTGGGCTACCTGAATGCCGACTATGAGAAATATGAAGTCATCGACGGTGTACGAGTGCGCAAAGGCAGTGAGACAAAGGACTGGTGGGGCCCCATCAACGCCGGTGTGACATTGGTGTGGAAACTTTTCTAACAGAGGGAGGAAGACGATATGAAAGTAAGACAATATATAAATATGATGATGGGAATGGCAGCCGCCGTGCTGCTCTCTTCCTGCGTGAAGGACACGCTCTATGACACGCCGCATCCCGACAAGGGAGCTGTCACCATCAGCCTGACGGGACTGTCGGCAGACGATAACTATGTACTCGACATGGACGGGAAGGTGGCCGACATTACAGGTTCGCCATTCACCAATCCCGACCTGCTCAATCCGGGAACACACAGTATGGTAATCTATAACCGTGCGGAAGGTTTCACTTTCGACGGACGAATGGCACGGGTCAATGCCCCTGATGGCAAGAGCCGTGCGGACGGTGCATCCGTAATCCCCCTGCCGGGCTATCTGAAGACCGTCAGTCAGGAGATAACCGTAACAGCCGACGACACGCTGCGTGTCAACCCTGTTCCGCAGCAGCGTGTACGTGACCTGCAACTGGAACTGGAAGTGATGCAGGGACGCCCCGAACTGATACAGAGCGTGACCGCCACCCTCAGCGGCATAGCCGGAATTTTTGATATGGAGAAGGGACAGACCATCGGCGAACCGACCTCCACGGTCTTCTCCTTCACCCGTGACGGCAGCAAGCTCACGGCCGACGCCCGCCTGTTGGGTACGATGGGGGCAGTGCAAAGTATGGTGCTGGACATCGTCTTCATCGATGGCGGACGCACACAGCGCACGGAGGTCGACCTGACGGAAGCCCTTGCGGACTTTAACGGCGACATGACCACCGCCTACCGTGTGACCGGAACACTGGAAACACCCGTCGGCATGGAAGAAGGCAAGGGCGAAATTACCGGATGGGAAACGGTAGAAGGTGGCGATGCCAGTGCGGAAATGTAACGGGAACTATATAATTTAACAATTAAAGACTATAAATATAATGAAGACAAGATTTTTTGCTTTTGCAGCGCTGGCATTGACACTTGCCGCTTGTAACAACGACAACGAGAACCTGAATGACGGCCCGGTAGCCGCCAAGTTTATCGCCGACATTACGCCCGCTACCCGCGTCAATTCGGAAGGAACCGACTGGACCGACGGCGACCGCATCGGCCTCACCGGCGCAGGCTTCACCAACGTGCCCTACAAGAGAGAGAACGGTAAGTTCGTTACCGACGGTACGACCATCTATTTCAATGACACCGAAACGCATACCTTCAATGCCTACTATCCGTATCAGGCTGAGGGCGGAACGGTGACCGTCAGCACCGCAGCCGACAAGCAGGGCGCGGACATCGACTTCCTCTTTGCCTCGGGAGCCACAGGCGACACCCACAACCCGACGGTGAGCTTCACCGGCGACCATGCGTTCCACCACTGCATGAGTCTCATCAAGTTCACCTTCAAGCCAGGCGACGGCCTCATTTTCAACGAAACGGAACCTGCCGGCTACACGTTGGAGGGGCTGAAGCATGAAGGCACATTCGACACGGCTACCGGAACGACTGCTGTAACCGCTACTTCCAATACGCCGATTACCATGCAGCTGGGCGGTGCCACCACTTCGCAAGTCATCATTCTCCCGCAGGGAGTGACCACCTCTCTTGACCTTAAAGTGTCTTTCAACGGACTGGACTATACAACCACACTGCCGAATCCATCCAAGCCCGAAGCGAATCAGTTCTCCGCAGGCTATGCCTACACCTACAACATAACGCTCAACAACAAGGGCATCACGGTGGAAGAACCGGAGATTACCCCGTGGGAACCCGGAAATTCGAACGATGTAAGCATCACGCTGTAAGCCCCACATACCGCTGCCCCGGCGCAAGCGTCAAGCCGGAGCTGCCCATAGGCCCTATGGTGCGACGGCCGCCTTCGCAGGCGGCGGCAGCACAAAACAAGCGTTCTTTAAAAGATTGTTAGGAAATAAAATGATTATTGCCGGAAAAAGGGTTATTTTTGTTAGCGTAATCAAAAGAAAAAGAATACTATGGCAAAGAAATCGACCCTCCAGGTGAAAGGTACCACCATCAGGACCTTGCAGCATAATGGCATCGACTATATCTGCATCACGGACATCGCCCGTCAGAAAAATCCTGCCGAGCCTAAAGACCGTGGTGAAGAACTGGATGCGACTGAAGAACACGCTGGAATACCTCGGACTGTGGGAGCAACTAAACAACCCCGCGTTTAAAGGGGTCGAATTCGACCCCCTTTTGGCGGAAGCGGGCAGCAATGCGTTCACCATGAGTCCTTCAAGGTGGGTGGACCTGACCGGGGCTGTCGGCATCTTGTCGAAAAACGGTGCCGGAGGCGGGACGTATGCACAGCGCGACATCGCGTTTAAGTTTGCCAGCTGGGTTTCCGTGGAGTTCGAGCTGTATCTTGTCAAGGAGTTCCAGAGGTTGAAAGAGCAGGAACAGGCTTTGCTGGGATGGTCGGCCAAGCGAGAACTCTCTAAAATAAACTACCATATTCACACGGATGCCATCAAGCAAAATCTCATTCCGGCGGAAGTGACGGCGCAGCAGGCAAGCCGCATATATGCCAGCGAGGCAGACGTGCTGAACGTCGCTCTCTTCGGCATGACGGCACTTGAATGGCGCGATGCCCATCCAGACTTGAAAGGTAACATCCGTGACTATGCAGGCGTAAACGAATTGATATGCCTGTCAAACATGGAAAGCCTGAATGCAGTGCCCATCAACGAAGGATTGTCCCAGCGCGAACGGCTTGTCAAACTGAACCGGATAGCCATACAGCAGATGCGCATTCTGGAAGACACAAACCGGAAGTTGTTGAAATAATCATTTTCTTTCCTTATCATTTTTTTGTTCGGAACGCTTGTAAGTAGTATTGGAAACATAAAACTTAGAAGCGATATGAACTTATTGAAACATTTTACTTACCCGGCCGCAGCCGCACTGCTACTTGCCACGGCTGCCTGTACGAAGGACGAACTGGCAGACGGTGACCGTCTGCCCGAAGGACAATACCCCCTTGAGATAGCCCGCATCA
>OHKZ01000606.1_pt1 | contig 17029 bp, 10 predicted proteins | sample 1569011 | NCBI WGS metagenome assembly OHKZ01 (sample SAMEA3879564, study PRJEB24766) | human gut metagenome | biome: human-associated habitat; feature: feces | place: USA | collected 1985/1987
CTTTCTCATCTTCCGTATCCTTCGGCATAGCCTTCGCAGCAGCCAGCTCATCCTGTGTGGGCTTTGCATTCCAAGCCTTGCGCTCGTCAGCAGTGATGTGCTTCACAGCGTCCTTGATATGCTCGTCCAGCTTGTCATTAACGACCTTAACCTTCGCGTCTGCTTCAGCCTTGGTGTAAGCGTCAGGCACTGCAACATACAGACCATCTTCCTCAACGGTGATGCTATTATTGCCCTTGGTAGACACACGCACATTGACAGAGATCTTATTGTCATCAGAGACAGTGACCTCAGCAGTAGGAGTGACCACACCAACATAGATATCGATCAGAGCGCCAACAGGGATCTTCACGACCTCACCAGTGGTAATAGTCAGTTCGATCTCGTGGGTCTTTGTGTTGTATGTACCGGTCTTCACAACCAAATCCTTACCCAGATTGATCACCAGCTCATCGCCGCCAAACACAGGCAGCTTGATGGTGCGGGTTTCAGCATCGTATGTTGGATTATGGGTTAGGCCGCTCATCACGGTGGGAACAGGTGCACCGTTCTTTGCCACGCTCAGAGTGCCGGTAGCGGGGGAGTATGTAACATCCGTAACGAACATGCCTTCCTTACCCTCGGTTGCGGCGATCTTTGCATTCACATAGTCGGCCACAGCCTTGGTGGTGGGCAGATTGTCGTCGCTTGCATCCGCATTGGGAATCTCAGTCACAATGGGGCGATTCAGCTGTACGAACTCAGTGCCATTCCAGATGTGGAAGGTATAGTCAGTCATACGGATATACAGCAGACCCTGAATCTGGCCGCTTGCAGGCAGAGCACTCACCAGCTTGCAGCTCTTGGTGTACTCATCTGTACCCTTGAAAATTTGACGTGTGTCTGTAATAAAGTATAGAGTATTTGCGTCCTTGGTTTCCAACTTGTCATAACTAGCTTTTGAACCATAACCAAAACTTACATTTGCCATTTTTTTGCCTCTCTTTCTTAAAACTCTTGCCAAACAAAATTTGTCGGCTCAACGTAAAAAGGTTCAATAGAAAAAAGCCCCGTGGCTTCGCTTTGTTGAACGATCCACGGAGCATATTTACCATTTTCGTCTTTCACCATAACGGTTTGACCTGCATAAGTGTCTTCCGTCTCATTTAATTGCTCGTTTGCTTCAGTAACGCTGGCGAAACAACGATTGCGAGGACGAATCTTTTGAACGGATAGGTCATCGCGCACATACATGAACTCCGAGGAATCCTTTGTGATGATCATATCCCTGCCGTCCAACATTCCCAGTGCAATCGCAGCTTCTACATCTTCGGCGTTACCATATCCAAGCTTGGAATATTTAGCCTGTGCCATCTTTGCCTCCTTATAAAAGAAGCGGATGGCTTAGAACGGAACCACCCGCAAACTACCGTCTTCAGTTTCGACGCTCTCCTGAGTAATCTTGACCGCACTACCGATGGGCTTACCGTTGGCCAGCAGCTGCAGGGTATGGTCTTCGTTGTAGCTCAGGTCATCAGCCTTACCATCCAGGATAGCGTTGTTACGATCACTCAGTGCCTTGATTTGTGCATTCAGTGCGATAATGCGCTGGTCAAGTGCGCCCAGGGCCTCATCAGGAACAATGTCGCTCCAATTCTGGATCGGAACAACAGTAATCACGCCAGGGCCAACCTTCCGCACATGCTGAACAGTCGTGCCATCGGTATCCATTGTCACATCAACAAATGTCAGCTGGATCTGAATATCGCCCGGCTCATTGGTCAGGTTGGTGTCGATAGGCAGCTTATACTCCAGCTTGTTCTTATAAAGCTCTTCTGATTTCTCCAGAATCTCTGTCTTATATCGCTTGCTGATGGGCAGAACGTACTCAAGCATCACGGTGAATTCACTCATGTCAACACCCTTATATGTAGTGTCAGCCAGAAAATGGAGAGTATCCACCTGCTTACTGCGTTCCATAATGCGTTCCCGCTTGCTTACGGTCAGTGTATTATCCTCATTGATCAAAAAGGTATACATATCACACCTCCTTCCTGATGATATACAGATACTCGTCCTTTGAGATTTTGTGTCCAGCAAACAGATTGTCCAGGAGCTTGTCCTGAATCATTCCGCCATTGTACAGCCGATGCATACTCTCAACGAACTCGCTATACTTCTTCTCGTCACTCATAGCAGCCCTCCTTGAATCAAACTCAAAGTGTAAGCATCAATAATAGCCTCAGGTGTTTTACCACCCAAGGCTTTCAGCTGCTCATATTCATACAGGTCAATTTCCTGCAGTTCCACGGTGTCATACTCTGGGCATGGGATGAGATAATACCCATCCACATGCCAGATATGATTGCCGTCACTGCTGATAATTCCCTGTGCATCATCCTCCACGCAGTTCACCATAATGTCGTGCTTGGGCTGATACTTTACAAAGCGCAGGTGGTCAAGAGCATCGATCACCCGGCCATTTTTCAATACCTTATAGTACACTCTCAACACCTCCTTAAACGCTGAACATCAGGCGGATACCCTGTTCGTTATTTGCAGGGGTAAATCCGTAATATTCACCAGTCACAGTCACAGACCAGAAATAGCTGCCATATTGAGCATTCGGGCTTCGTGTCCAATATGCAGCGGGATTGCCATTTTCGTCATTGCAGATGCGGCTGGTATTATCAGTCATAAAGCTGATTGCCGTACCTTCGTAAATATAAGGCTCAACATTCTGAGAGGGGAACAATTCGGCCACAGAGGGCAGATAGAAATAACTATCCGCAGTTACAACTTCGCTGCTCTTATCGCCAATGGTACTGCCAACCTTGACCTGTTTGATGATCTGTTGCCAACCAATCGGAAGAGCATTCAAAATACGACCGTCAAGGAATGTACGGATATTCGCATCTGCCCAGCCGCCAGTGTTGGTGGAACCAGTATTCAGAGCCATCTTCTGACCAAGCAGTCCAGCCTGAATAAAGCTAATAGAACAACGCTTGTTGGAATTGTCGCTCAGGTAATACCGTTTAAAGCCACAAGCCTCGAAAGTGAAGTCTTCATGTGTCCATGCGGCCAACTTCCGGCAGGCAGCGTCACCCAGATCGGTATACCAGAGCTTACCCCAGTAGATTGTACCCTTTGCGTAACGCTCGTAAGCACCGTCGTCTGCCTTTGCACAACCAAATACCAGAGTGGCATTCGTCTGTGTGGTGCGAGTACGATTCAGCTGAATATAGCCGATCTCTGCGGCAGTGGTATTCGCTGCATAAACATGGATACCATTTTCGCCCTTGGTATGGCGCAGAACGATCATATCACGAGAACCAAGATGTGCGCCGGATGTGGATTCAGTGCCCCATGCAACCTTAGAGCCATTGTTGACCCAAAAGCGGAAACCATTCATGCCGTTGGTCTGGAAGCACTGAGCAATCACAGAGTTTGCGGCAGAATCTTCATCGATTCGATAGTCCAGTGCCATAACCCAGCTACGATCCTCAGACAACAGAGATACGCCGGTATCGACATAATTCTTGCCAGTAAAAATCTTCGGTTCGTTAAACAGAACTTTCTCTTCCACGTCGCTAAATGTGAAGTCGTTGCCCATCTTGATGGTGATAGCGTCTTTGTCAGAAACAACACTCTGCTCCAGATTCACCTTGGTCATGGCATAAATCTCAACAGGGCGCAGGTCACTCAGCTGCTTGTCTCTGAAATAGCCGCTAACGTATTCACATATATCGTAAACAGCATTGATATCCTTGTCGCCATTGACATAGCCGCCCTTATCCCAGCCGCTGAACAGATAATACTTATAAGCAGTCTCTTCGCTGGTATAGGTCGGAGTGTCGCCATCATACAGAACCATAGAGCCATACGGAGCAGTTGTCTGCTGTAGAACAGCGCCGCGATTCATATAGCGCACCCGATACTGGCGCACTGATTCATCATACACAGCAGTAACGGTCTGATTATCAAAGACAGGAGTAAACTCGGTATCCCAGCCGCTGAATGTAAACACCGTGCTGATGGTACTCGGGAAGGTAGGTGTCGGGATCGGATTGTCAGAGCGGGTCACAGGATCAACTGCACGCTCGCCCTTGTCGATATACTGGATATCCAGAACAGCGCCATCCTTATTCACGAACTTCCAAGCATACTGGTTGATCATGGTGTTGTAAGTGATCTCCAAGTCAGGCCAGCGCTCGGTGTACAGCAGCTTCTCACGTTCACGGATGATAGGCACATGCACTTTGCCTTCCACAACGGAATTATCAGTGTTGTAGCCATTTTCATCCAGACCGCTCATTGCGTACAGGCGATTCAGCAGGGAAGTATCAGCCAGTTCCCAATCAATACCGGTAATACGCACACGGTTCAGGTTGGTGCACTTGCCCAGCATATCTTTCAGATCGATAGTTGCACACTTCTCAACGGTCAGCGTAGTGATATTGGTGTAATCCTCAATTGTCAGGTCAGTCAGATAATTCAGGTTCTTTGCGGTCAAGCTGGAAATTGCAGGCAGGTGGGCGATTTTAATCTTGCCGCCGCTTGCAAAAGAGACACCGGTAATACCAGAGCCGTCAGCATAGAACTCTGTCAGGCTTGTGCATCCGGTCAGACCAATAGACTTTTTCAGGTTCGGCACGTTCTGCAGGTTCAAATGTTCCAGCAGAGTGTTATTACCAACAGCGAAGTCGGTCATGTTCGTATTCTTATAGCCGCTCACACCGGAACCAACTTTCAGCTCTGTCAGCTTAACACCATGGCTAAAGTCAACATAGCCTGGATAGAAGCCAGAGATATCACCAATGCTCTGAATAATAGAAGCGTTATAGATATAAACTTCAGTATCGTTCATTGCGGTGATGGGGCATTCAATCGTGTAGGTCTGTCCGCGCTTGCCACGCACCTTCACAGGGTTGGAGCCGTACAGAACAGAGACGTAGGTATCAGCGTAGGGTGTGATATGGAAGGTGCCATCCGGCTTCACGCCAGTCCAGTTGGTAGGAGTATAACCACGAATGGTCATATCATCACTGGTTGCGGCAGAACCGGAATACTTGGATGCCATGTACTTTTCCTGATAGCGCTGGAACTGCCGACGCTGATGCCGCTTGTTGCCATGCATCATGGGCAGATAGCTGGTGGTGTTGATGGTGGGATCTTCGTAGGTGCGGAAATATTTGCGCCGCATATCCATGATCCAAAGCTTTTCGGGCTTCACATCCTGATATTCCTCGAACTTTTTCAAAATACGAGTTGCACTCCATGCCAGCGCATTCTCACGGTTGCGGAACATCGCCGCTATCTCATCGGGGAACAGGTCACGCAGCTTGCACCACAGTTTGGAGTCAGCAGCGTTAAACACATTCTTTGTGCCGATAGTATCAGTGTCCTCGTAGCCATAAGTCAGAGTCAGACCACCCTCGTTATCATTGCCCATAGCGGTATCGTTATCGTAGTCAAAGCAGAAGTCCCAGTGAATCAGATCGCTGGTGTGCGGGAACACGTTCTTTGCGCGGTTATCAACCATGGTGTGCCGCTCAGTAAACAGATAATGGAAAATAGTAGAATCCAGATCGAAGTGATCCTTGAAATGTGCCTTGAATTCCTCATCATCCGCATTCACCACCCAGTTCTGAGCTGTGATCCACGCCTGTTTGCCAGCCTCGATCTCTTCCTCAGTGCAGGCAGGATTGCTGTAACGGAACTCAAAGGAGTGGTCGCCGTCCCAAGTTTCCTGCGAGAAATCGCCGCTCAGGAAGCGGGTCTGCTCATCGGCGTTGTTGTCGATCTCAACGATAAATTCCTTGTGATTCTCGGGGTCCATACCCATCGTATCATTGTTCTTTTTGGAGTTGCCAATGTCGCCGCAGGCATAGAAGTGCCATTGACCATCGTTAAATACGGTCGCATTGGTGGTATCAGTCTCCTGAATAAACACGACACAGGGATAGAACGCCATGGTATCACGCACTTTGGGATTATCCTTTTTGGCCTGACGCACATAGGGGTTAAATTCATTGAAATCATCCGCCAGCAGGGAGTTGTTTGCATTCTCAGAAGAAGCAACATTGACTTTGATGTTAAAATACTTCTCAGGAACGCTATTTTCGGTCAGTGCATAGGTGTCGCCAGTGGTGTCGTCACCAAAGGTAAAGCCGCCCTTGCAGTTGATATCAATGTTTCGGGCAGAATCGCCGTAGTGGTCAGAGCTGGTGCCTTGGCCCTTGTGGGAGCCGGTAGCAGTCCAGTTGTCTTCCTTGGCGCGGCCATTCTTATAGATCTGCTGGATCGTTGTGTTGGCAACCTCGTTCTTCTTGCCGGTGGTGAAAGTGGGTGCAGAGATCTTGATGATACGCAGGTCAGGACACTTCTCAGCCAGCAAGTCAGGGGTCAGTTCGCCGCTTGCGTCGGTAATATCGTTGCGCATGTAGCGAGAGACCATCTCTTCGGCGTTCTTCGCATCGGCAATAAAGTTGTCCAGAATCTCATCATCCGTCAGGTTCATACCGTAGCTCTTCATGCGGTACACAATAACGTCACAATCGTCAGAGCCAATGGTAATGCCAACGGGAGCAGCCTGAGTAAAGCTGTCGCTGGTATCATACAGTTCAACACGGCAGGGAATACCATCACACCACAGAACCATCTCACGGAACTGCTTGTCGGGCAAAATATTAAACTCGAACTCGAGGAAATCGTCCTCACAGATGGGCAAATCAATACTGTTCTGATGGCTGGTCAGCGTAACTTTCTGAGCTTGAATACTCAGACCAACGCCGCCATTCAAGCAAGTCACGGCAGTAGCATCATAGTTGCGAACGTTCGTTGTCTTAAACACCAGCTTAAAATTCTTGCCGCTCTTCTTTGCATCGTCTGCGAAAAGCTTATAGCTGATGGTGGCGGTCGTGCCAGCCTTGACACAGAAATAAGTGTCGCCATCTTCGTCGATCTGGTAGCCACCGTTCACCCAGTCAAAGTTGTCGCTGACAGTCATCTTATTGCTGCCGGAGCTCCACAGGCGGTTCACATCTGCGTTGCTGCGGCCAGCGGGGTTAAAGTCCAGCATCAGGCCGGTCTTAACGGGCTCAATGGTAATGCCCAGGTCTTCGATCTTTGCGGTGATGCTCTTGATGGTAGCGCCACAAGTAATGGTCAGAGTGTGGGTGCCAATATCAGAAGATTTAAAGCTCCAAGTCTGAGCAGTACGACCAACAGTCAGTGTAGAAGTCTTAATGCCGTCAACTTCAAGCGTAATGCTTGCAGTAGAAGAGGCCGGGTTATAGACAGTGTAAACAATGCCGGTGGTACTATACTGTTTTGCGGTGAACTCCTTTGTGGCGCAGCTGATGATCGGTGTGTTATTGCCTTCCTCTGCCCACATGATATCTTTATAAATGGTGTTACTGGTCACAGCTTTGCCATTGATATTTGCAGTCATGGTCACTTCCAGCAGGTGAGCGCCGTGTTTCTGTGCCGGAATCGCATAGGTCATCTGTCTGCCGGTAACCGCAGTTGTAACACTACCAAGCTTTTTGCCATCCAGAGTAAAGGAAACGTCCTTATTGATATTTCCGTATGGAGTAAAGCGGAAAGTAACCTCACCACTATAAACCAGAGAATCATCGAAGATACTCTCCAGATAAAACTCGACAATATTGATATTCCAAGTCTTTGAACCCATGCTGCCAACGGAGTCAGTGACCTGCAATTTGATCTTGTTGTCGCCATTGTGCAGATACTGAGTGATATCAAAGCTGTTCTTGCCCTGGTAAACAGTCGAAGTTGCGACCTTTGTGTTGCCAACGTACCATACGCCGGTAGCATCACCCGTATCTTCGCCAGAGTTATCCACAGAAGTAAAGTTGAACTCGACAGTTGCGATGTCGCCCTTAACAACAGCGATAGAAGACTCGCCAATACGCTCAATGGTGATCGTAGAGGTGCTGCCACCGCCACCACCGCCACCTTCAATGATAACAGTGGTCTTGATCGTGCCGTTCTCCAACAGGTTCAGCTTGGAATCTTCATAAGTGATATCGTACTCGCGGCCAGAGTTCTCATCGGGCTTAAAGTCCTTCAGTGTCTCCTGAATCTTAGCGATATCCGCATTTGCCAGATCAACAGAAGTCTGAATGCCGCCCACCGTATTCTTCAGGCCGCTCACGTCGCTGGAGAGCACGTCAACGGTCGTCTTGTCTGCTTTCTTGTCAAGCAGCGCGTCAGTAGCTTCCTTATTATAATAGGAAGACTTCAAGGTCTCCGGCAGGTCGCCAACACTGTCCTTCAGCTCTTGCACGGCGGCATCATTTGCGGTCTTATATTCAGTCAGCTCAGTCTGAACAGGGGTTACGGCAGTGGTGATTTTATTATCCACAATGCCGTTGTACATACTCACCCACTCAGCAGAGGGATCGGTATTCAACTTGATCTTTGTGATCTCGTCAGCGCCGTTCAGGAATGTCAGGGTACGGGTGTCGTTATCATACTGCACATTAAAGTTCGCCAGACCATCAACAGCAGCAATCTCGCCGCGCAGCATCGTAACAAAGCCGTCAACCTCGTCCTTCTTATAGAACTGCGCCAGCTTTTCGTCCACGCTTGCAACTGCATTCTTTGCGTCCTGTGCGCTCTTCTCGGCGGCGGATGCAGCAACCTGTTGCCAGGAACTGGGTATACCAGTCATTTCCGGTCGGGTCAACCATCTGCTTGCCAGTCAGCGATTTCAGCACATTCAGTCGACCATTCGGGCGGGTGCGCCACAGATAGCTCTTGGTGGTGCTTGTATTCGGAACATTCACAGCACCGGATGCCATGATCTCAAACTGCAGTTCGCCCTCTTTTGCGGTAGCGTCATTTGCCACCAGCCAGTAGAAGCGGATTTTGGTGTTGCTGTAGCTCACGTTGATAGGGGAGGCGTAATTCTCCTCTCTGTCCGCATTCAGGTAGTGGATCTGAATCGTCATCTGAAGCAGGTCGATACCATCGTAGTAACGCGGCATTTCAAACGGAATAACCTGAGAGTTGGATTCCTGTGTGATATTAATCTGATTGGCATCCAGCTGAATGTCTTTGTTTTTGTCGATGTAAGACCACTGGTCATCAGAGTAATCAGCAAACCAAATATAATTGCCACTACGCTCAAATGTCTCTTCTCCGTTGTCATCATACACGGCAATTTGCTCTTCGTCATTTAATTCCAGAGTTGCGACATCTATATCATCAACAGAAACATTTGCGGGGCTTGCGGCTTTTTTCGCAGCCAACCGCTTAGATTCTCCAAAAGATAGTGCCATTTGCTCACTCCTCTCTTATTGTTCATCTGCCGTAGTGGCAGTTAATTCGGGGAAATATTTATCAAACAAATTGTCCTGATAGAACGTATATTTGTTGTTTACGATATAAGTGTAATAGGGGTAATAGCGGCTCAAAGAAAGCGACATCGTGCCTTCGCCCAGATTCATAGAGATGCTCTTGATGATCCAATCCACAGGGGTCTTGCCGCCCAGATATTTGGCAGCATACTGGATCTTTTCATTCACATTGAGCCACGGAACCAGTCGTGTGGTCACACTCAGGCCATCTGTCAGGCGGGCACGCTTCTATAGTTCGTATTGACAAACTTCCATGGCTGCGTCATCTGTGGTGTAATTCTCGTAATCTCCGCCCGATAAAATCTCAGTTCTACGACCGATCTTTTCAATGGATAACCGTGCATTGTACAGGTCATCAATATTGTTCGGGTCATTCACACAGATAAAAGCCATATTGTCGCAGTTATCTTCTGCCTTTTGAGCTTCGATCTCTTTGGTGGCTGGGATTTCGTCCACCAGTTTTGCCATAGCGTGACTCTGCTGTTGGCCCAAAAAGTAGATGCGGCCAGTATTCGGATTCCACTGGAGAACATAATAGCCACCAGCTTTGATGCAACCGGGGTCTTGAAGAACATCGTCACCGTCTGCATCTGTCAATGAGCGGTAGAGATAACTAGACTTTACAACGGGAGTGACTTCCTGTGTGTCATCCTTTTTCGTAACAGTCCTAAAGGTTATAACCACAGTCATCGCACCGCTTTTTACTGTACCATTTTTATTCAATTCGGCTGCAGCTACTGTCTGTGGCGCAACAAAAGAAATCTGACAAGAATTCTTCAGAGAAATATTGTTTGCCTCCGTAGTTTTATTTCCGTTTATTTTCGCAATATCAGATGTATCAACAGTCAAACTAAGTGTTTTTGAAGCTCCAGAGTATTGGGCCTTTCCGGCAACACCATCTGCCTCAATCGTTGCGCCAAACACTTCAACGCAGTTTCGGACAGCGGCATAATCTACCGTGGCCGATTCACCATCGTTGGTCACAAGCTTCTCGAATACTTCTGGATCAAGCACAGGCGGGTCGTCAAATCCACTGGGGATCTCACGACATACAAACACATCATCGTCAAAGTACATCTCAAACGGATAATACAGGTCACGCAATTCTGATAGAATATCCCAAACAGTCGAGCCAGTATCGTAATCCAAGTCGTGTGGAACAGTGCGGCTCCAATAGTCGATAGAATACTTCTTGAACTCTGTTTCGTCCCTCAGCACCGCCCAGATTGCATCACCGATACGTGTGCCTTTCTCAATGCGATGTGTGCCACCAACCAGCTGTCCACCCAGATCTCCATTGATACGAGAAACCAAGTCAACACAGCTGGCCTGCACAGTATTTTCTGTTGCGCTATATGTAAAGCCATTGGATGTAAATGTATAGCATCCTTCGTTGTACCAATAGATTTTTACACCATCAACATAAGAACTGTCAGCTGAATTGGAATAACTAAGGAACAGGTCGTTATACAGCTCATTCAGCGCGGTCTTTGTGTCAATCACTTCTGCCTGAATGTCGTGCATGGAATGTCCTGCAAACACACTGGTTTTTCCGTAGGTCTCCCTTAGTTCGTCTTCGCTCTAACCGGCAATGGCAGAAACATCCACCTTACCAAGCGTAACTCCATTCAGAACCATACCTTCAACAGCAGCAATCATCCCATGGACATGCATTTTGTTACCATACACGAAACTATCGATGCCTGATTTATCTACCTCAAGGATATTGGCAGGGGAGAGACCGCCGCTCATTGACTTCGCTTTTGTTGCCACAGCATCCAGATAAGCCCAGATGTCGTCCTCCACAAGTGGCACAAGCCCGTCTTGGGCTTGCAGCATCGGTGTAAATGCAATATATGGGCCATCTTGACAAATTGGGTCATCACTTCCCAAAACTGTAGAGTAATCACCAAGTTTGGTGTACCATTCCTCTGCTTCAGCTGGATCATCTGGTGGCGTGCCGTCATTGATCTGATCAAAGAACGTATGATACTTTGAGATATTGGCTCGTGTCTACACCAGCACATCTCGATTCAGGTTGTCGATATTACCGTATTTTGCATAGCCTCTGTTTGTGATGTCCTGAATCAAATCATCATAATTCTTTTCAACGAGCTGATAATCCGCATTTGCCTGAATCATCTCGTCGATGCTCTTGGAGCCGCTGATTTTTGACATTCCTCTTCCTGACAGACCAATGAATACACGCACATTTTTACTGATCCAATCCTCTTCCGTCAGGCTGGAAATGCCGCTCTTCTTACCCAGATACAGGGTCACATTAAAGGTTCGCCGCACGTCAGACTCGGAGTCAATGGAGACAGAACCGTCGATCACAAGTCCTTCTAAGCTGTCGATCGTAAGAAAATCCTTGTTCAGCATATCAATGCGACAGTAGATATTAGACGAATGATTGTTCAATAGCGCCAGGTCTGCGTCAGTCGGAAGATATGTCATACGCTGCCTCCCGGCTGATAATCACTCAGCCCATTGTTATACATGTCGCTCTCACTCTCTGCGTCACCGAGCTCCACAAAATCAAATTCCAGTACGCCCTTGTCGTAGTGGTCAGAGCAGGAGATAGACACATTGCCATTGACACCCATCAGCCATCTACGGCCATCAAACATCTTCAACAGCTTTGCGCTGCCATTGGTCAGCCACTCGCTCAGTTCATCACGGAATGCATTGCCGCCATTGATATCAAAGTCTTTCATTGTGTTATCAAAACGGATGCCAACACCAGAGAAGTGGCCGCTGTAGTAGTTGGCTTCACTGCCAGCAAACAGATACGGATACTTACTTCCCATCGTCTCAACAACTGTAGCAGAACGCACCTTCTCAACACTATCCACCTTCGGCTCAAGGAAGATATGATAGGTCTTATTGCCGTCAGTGATCACTGCACCGTCAAAGTCGCTCACAACGCTGGCCTTTGCGTAACCAAGCTCAATGCCATTTGCAACGGGAGCTACGGCGTACTCGTAATCCGTTTTACGGCCAATGGCATACAGGTCAGTATAATCGATCATCACATAGCCATCGTCAGCGCTGTACATGTAAAAATCATTGAAGTCTTTTGTCTCCAAATCCTGATTCTTTGTTGCCGATACCTCAACACGATAATATTTCATGTTGTTCAGGAAGGTCTCAGAGAACCACTCCTTATACTCGCTGGAACTTCTGAATTCGTCGGTCGATGCAAAATCACTCGATGCCTTGATGAACTTCCTGTCAGCGGTATATGCAATCAAACAGAACGCCTTATCCTCAGATTTGAACTGGAAAGAAAGAACTCGATCCTTGTCGATATAGTCCGAAGTCACCGCTTTATAGTTGCCCATCGGCTGACCAGTCGTTTTATTGATGTGCAGGTTCGACCAGCCCATCTTCATAATAACGTGGTTCATATCGATCTCTTCCTGATAAAGCGAAGTCCAGATGCCTGCGCCTTTCTTACGTCGCTTGATTCGCAGGGCATTTGCACCGCTGCTCCTTGTCAGGAAATACTGTGCGTGCATACTGATATTTGCCATACGGTAGTTGTTCTGCACGGTGAATTCTACATCATCCACATACTCTGGATAATCAGTTCGGAATGCCTGTAAACCGGTATCCAGCTGATAGCCGCCAACAGATTCTGCCGTCGCTCTCAGATAATACAGGGTATGGTTGTCGAGTCCATCGATCTGGAACCCCTTCAATGAGTCGCGGTAATAGTAGCTCACAGATTTTTTCAGCAGCTCGCGATTCGCATCATAAAGCCAGAACTCATAACGATTTACGGATTCACCCTCTGATACCTTGTACTTGTAAGAGAACTCAAAGGAATAAGAAGGGTAGGGGATAGTAGTCACACCAGAAGAGCTCAGGTCATTCAGTTTGACTGTCGGTTCCTCGTGGCAATAGAATAACAGCTTGTCCGAGTATTCAGAAAACAGATTTGTACCCTTCAGTCGGCAGCGAATAATCATATAGTACGGATCTTTGCGGTTCTCAAACGTGCCTGCCGGAATCGTAAAATATCGCGCCAGACCAGTACCACCGGCTGGGAATGTGCCAAACTTATACACGCCTTTTGAAAGCGTATCACCCTGCAAAATGCTGCCCGTCGGAGTATCGAAGACGATAAGAGCAATGATATCAATGTCTGCGTATGCGGCAAACTGAAATGTATGATCCTTTGTGGCATCAAATGCGCCGATTTTAGATAGAATTGGTTTCAAGTTATCACCTCCGAATTGTCCTTCGATATATAGCAAAGCTCACCGTTGGTATTCACGGCCAGATTCAGTGCGACCAGAAAATTATCAACAGTGATTTCTGAAATCGTTTTATTGATATCTGATACGTTCGTTTTCAAGGTCGAGATGTTCGTATTCGCAGCCGAAATCTTGCGTGTTAAATCCTGATGATGGTTGGATTCAGCTGTTTTTGCGTCATCAAGGTCTGTCCTCAACGAAGTAATATCAGAAGCATTTTTCTCAATGTTACTTTTGTTGTCATATACTTGTTTCTTTGTGGCGGTATAGTCTTTGTTTGTAAAACCACCAAAATTATCATTGAAGCCATTCATCGAGCGCCACAGACTAGCTACATCGTCGGCTTCTTTTGTCTCAAGAGCGCCAACACGTTCAACCGCTGCGTTTGCGGTCGTATCATCCGTGTACTTTGTCGCAACAGCCCAGTCGCTGAATGTCCATTTTTCGGTTTCACCTCTCGCAGTAATACAGATATACAATGCACCACCAACACCGCCATAAATCCATAGATCATTCACATCGTATGGAGCAGTCGGTGTATCAGTAAAAACACGAACTTTTTCTGTCGCAAGATCTCGTGCGGATGTTGCCATCGACAGTGCATTGATAACACCTGCGTCCACAATCTCCATCCAGAAATACTGTTGCTTATCCTGGTCATATACCCAGCGATAGCAAATACCAGTCCTTTTATCGTAGTAGATGTCGTTGACGTGTGCTTGTTTCTCTTCATCTGTCTTCCAATCTGAAGCAGGGTAGTTGTATGTATGCGGATGACCGTTTCTATACCAAGTATTGATGGTATTTTTCAGCTGATCCTGAACAGTATCCTCTGTCTGCTGGGATTTGTCTTTCATAGACTCAAACTCGGCGTTCAAGCTATCGACACCGGTCACCAGAGATTTCACTGTTAGAATCTCAACGCTGGTATTACTCTCCGATACGATCAGGTTACGGAAGTTGCCCTGCAGTGCAGTCACAACAACCTTCTGGCCAACAATGTAGTCGTGGTTTGTTACAATGCCGTACTCGCCACCGAATACAGCGATTTTATAGTGCTGGCCTTCTTTTTCTGTAATCACTCCATAGGCGGACACGTCAAATTTTGCGTTCTTTACGGCGTGTTCGGCGGCAGAAGTCACCACTTCGGCCAGCACATCGGTTACTGATTTATCTGCCATCCTATTCCTCCTAATCAAAAATAAAAGCCGACCTGCTAGGCTATCCTAGTGGTATCGGCTGTAAAAACTATTACTTACCGCTTGCTTTGCATTTGAGCAACCTTAGTCGGTAACTTCTGTTTGATTTCATTTGCCAGAGCATCAGAGCTGCCAACAGGATTCGTGATAATAATATCGCCAATCGAAGTTGTAACATCTCCGCCGCCGCCCTGAACAATCGGCTGAGAACCGTACTTTGCCATCTGCTTCTGGAACCATGCGTCAGGGTTGCCACCCATCTCGAACAGGCGAGAGGTGATATCAGCAGGGACAACACCGTCGCCGGTTTCAAGATAGGTATAGCGCCCAGATTGCGGCTGACGAACCAGCATCTCAGGACCCTGCTCGTCAACGTTAGCCATGTGGGGGAACTTAGCAGACTTCAGACCATTTGCATGGCCAAACAGACTGCCAAAGAAACCGCCAATTGCAGCACCGCCAATTGCACCCAGAGGCCCAAGGAATGAACCAACGGCAGCACCGATACCAGCACCAGCAGCGGCTGTCACGCCCTTGCTTGGACCGGTATTCTGCTGTGTGCTCTGTTGTGCTTTTTGACTTGCTTCACTGATTGCGGCAGAAGTATCAGCAGCCTTCTTACCAACGGCTTCAAATGCATCGCCTGTGGTCGCCAAATCGTTTTTAATCGATGTAACGGCAGCTTCACATCCGGCCTTGATGGCATTGTAAGACTGATCCATCATCCAGGTCAGATTGGTGTTAACGTCCTTTGCACCTGGCTCAACATTTGCCCATGCGTTATCCGTCTCAGTGGGCAGAGAACCGCCATTGCCAAACGTATTTGCGGCATCAGAGGTGATCTCGTCATAAGCACCGCCAATGGTCTGCTCTGTCATGTCTGCCAGATGAGTCACGCCAGCCTCGTTCATGCTCCAACTATTGTCAAAGCACGCCCGCATATCGTACATCAGCTTCTGGGTGTCTTGGCTGGTGTCAGCCCATGCTTGCTCCATTGTCTTTTGAACATTGGTACTCAGGGTCTTTACACCACCGCCAACCTTAGTCCAGCTGTGACCGAATGCCTTTGAGATCTCGTTCATGGCCTTATTTGTGCTGTCAACAGAAGACTTATAAGACGCATTCAGCTTTTTGGCAATCTCTTCAGACATATCGCCAGAAGTGGAAGCAAGGCTGTTCCATCCGCTAGTATAAATCTTTTGCAGCGAATCGAACATCGTGTTGGTGACATCTTCAACCTGCTCGGCGCTAAGGCCGGTGTTTTCGTTCAGCGCATCAAAGGTATTGTTTACCAGCTCATTCATCTTCTCAGACATCTTTTTGCTGGTTTCTTCAATATCCTTTGTGTCCAGACCGAGCTCGCCAGCTACAGATTTCCAGCTAGACTCAAAGTTGCTCGTCATAGACGAAATTTGGCTCTGGGCCGCCTTCTTTGTGTTGCTGGTGGATTCTGTCACTGTCTTAGAAGAGTTAATCTTACCGACCGTAGACATACGATATACAGTCTTAGTGGCCATATAAATCATGCTTTGAACGGCAGCAATGATCGGATTATCACTCTTCTTGAAAATATCAGAGAGTCCAGACATGAACTCGTTTGTATCACCAAGGATCTCATCATACTCGCTCTCGAAAATTGAGCCAACGCCAGCGGCTGCGGCAGCTGCGGCACCACTCAATTGAGCATTCGGACCTTGGGCACTCATACCAGCACCGGCAGCGGCACTACCAGTCACTTCGGCCAAGCCCTTTGCCAGCCAGCCCTCTGGGTTAGCACCAATCGCCATCAGGTTGTCGGTTTCCTTTGCAGGAATAACACCGTCACCCTTTTCAAGATAGGTCATGCGTCCCTGATCTGGGTTACGAACAATCAGCTCTTCGCCCTTTTCATCAACGTTTGCAATCTGGCCCTTCTTAACGCCACGAGTACCTTTTGCATATTTCTTTGCTTGGAATGCGGGAGTAGGTTCATCAATCTGTGTACTGGAAACATTACTTGCAATTGAAGCAATCGTAGCAATCAGAGCAACAGCGCCTGCAACAGCTGCGGCGGCAGCAATCCAACCAGCAATAGGAATGGAAGAAAGAGCGGCAGCAATCGCTTGCATCATAGCGGCCATGGCACTGCCAACGCTCGTCACCAGAGTACCAAGTCCGGCGAAGATAGAAGGGAAGAAGCTTACAACGCCAGACGAGATGGCAC
>OHKZ01000609.1_pt1 | contig 16940 bp, 19 predicted proteins | sample 1569011 | NCBI WGS metagenome assembly OHKZ01 (sample SAMEA3879564, study PRJEB24766) | human gut metagenome | biome: human-associated habitat; feature: feces | place: USA | collected 1985/1987
TCTGGAAGATATTACCAGATCGGATATTTATGGATTTGTCATTCCATTCTGTCTGGAACTGATGCATCTGATGGAAGAATATCAGATTTCACTTACACAGGCAGTCCTTGGTTATCTGACCTGTCGTGATTTCACCTGCCTTCCACTTTATGGTCCAAGAAATATCGAAGATCTCAAAGATGCAATGGGAACTTTTTCTATTCCATTCCTTAAAGAATATTATCCAGAGGGCTGATCTTTTTAATATCCATACACAAAAAGAGACTGTGACTCATTGTTTTGAGCCATAGTCTCTCTTTTTTATGCCATATTATTGGCCATTTTGTATTTATATAACATTTCTGCGTGATTCTGCTCTTCTACCTGAATATCTGCAAGCAGCTTGCGCACACCGCTGTCGCCAAAAGCAAATACTTCTGAGTTATATTCTCCTGACACCAGCTTTTCTGTCGCAATACAATCTGTTGCAAGAAATGAATCCTGCTGTTTATCCTCCGGTGAACTCATTGCTGTGTAAGTTGCCTTTGGCTGATAATCTCGTCCATCACTGTCATTACAGTTGCACTGCGGAACTTCTCCTCTCAGCACACAGTCAAGAGAATCATAATGTTCACGTTCTTTTTGCTGTAAAGTCTGAAAAAGATTTTTCAGCTCAGGATCTTTTGCCTGCTGTGCATATCTGCCATATTTCTCAATGCAGCTTTTTTCCTGTGTCTGTAAGTCTTCAATCGTTGTGCGTTCTTTTTCTTTTAATATCATCGTACCTGCTTCCTCTCTTTCATTTTGCAATACGATGATAGTATCTGTCATATAGAAAAATTTATGCAGTTTTTCCCAAAATAATCTCAATCAGATATTTGTCCAACATAATGGTACGGTTCCATGGATTGAGAATCACACCTTCAATCTCATCTGTCTGAAGAGTCAGTTCAAATAATTTGTCGATATCCGTCAAAAACGTTGATTTGACGCTTCCGCCGCCTTTCAGTTCCTCTTCAAAACTGGTAAATGCAACCCACCAGTTCTTACCATCTTCTGTTCTGACTGCTTCCAGGCGAAGCTGACCGTCACCACTGGGCGGTTCTACAGCAATGATAAGCTGACCAGCATCTTTCATGCGTCTGCGAATGACAGTCAGAGTATGTGCCAGCATTTCCTGTGTTGCCTCATGTTGCAGTCCTGCAATTGCCTCTTCTATTTTTTCATTGCCCTGAAGGCCCTCATCTGTTTTGTAATCTTTCATGATCATGTCTACCTCTTATTTGTTTTTCAGGATTTTGTGCCTGTTTTTCCCTCAAGTAATTTAATGGATTGACGAATACACCAGATACAGGTTGGTCCAATATAACAGCTGGCTGCTATCCATGCAGCCTGATCTGCAAAACAGATTGCTGTATAGCCAAATGTTCCTACAAATCCAACACTTACAATTACTCGTCCGATCATTTCCATAACACCTGAGAAAATAGCTCTTCCGGAATATCCCAGCCCCTGCGTCACCATTCTGCACACATTGAGGATTCCAAGAATTCCGAAGAAGAATCCCAGACAGCGCAGATATTTTGCAGATGCATCCAGAACTGCAGTCGCATTTTTACTCAGGAAAATCATTGAAAGTGGTCTTCCGAAAAAAATCAGTATCAGACCGGCACTAAAACCATAAATGCATCCTGCGATCGTTGCCTCAAGTGCACCCTTTTTAATCCTGTCTGCCTGACGCGCGCCAAGGTTCTGACTGCAGAATACAGATGCTGCTGTTCCAATCGCATCAAATGGACACAGAAGGAACTGCTTAATACGCATAGCCGCTGTAAAAGCAGAAACATAAATACTTCCAAGTCCATTGTTCGCCGCCTGCATGACCATACTCCCGATTGCTGTGATCGAGAACTGAAATCCTATCGGAAGTCCCATGCCCAGAAGTTCCTTTACCGCATCCTTTTGCACGATCATGTTTTCTTTCTCCAGGCGAAGAAGCTGCATCTTCCCTCTTATATAAAAGAAACAGAGAATTCCACTGATCGCCTGTGCTGTGATCGTTGCGATCGCAGCTCCCATACAGCCCCATTTCAAAACAATAATACAGAACAGATCCAGGAAAATATTCAGGACTGCTGAAAACCCCAGGAACAGGAAAGGTGTCCGGCTATCGCCTACAGAACGCAGAATGCTGGACAGATAATTGTACAGCAGTGTAAATGGTATTCCGATAAAAATGACGATCAGATATACATACGCATTTCCAAAAATATCATCCGGAACAGAAAGCAGATGCAGGATCTGTCCACAGGATAACGAACAGGCAATCATAAGGATTGCCGCAATAATTGCTGTAAGTACCGCGCCATTAAATATGTAATTTCGCATAGTACGATGATCCCCAGCGCCAAAATACCTGGCAACAGGAACGCCAAAACCGGCACAGCATCCAATACAGAAGCCTAAAACCAGAAACTGTACACTGCTGCTCGATCCAACACTTGCAAGCGCATCAGCGCCAAGAATCTGACCTACGATTGCCGCGTCAATAATATTATAAGTCTGCTGAAGGAGATTCCCCATCAACAGCGGCAGTGCAAACTGAAGCATTAGTTTCAGCGGGCTGCCCTTTGTCATAGATGTTGACATTTTTCACCTTCTATATGTAATTCTTTCATTCTCAGATAACTTTTCTGACTGATAAATTATAAGTCTCCCAGTGCTCTCATGTCAATTTGAACTACTACAGAATCTTCTTTAATTCCAGTAAATCATGAATGATGTAGTCCGCTGGTTTTCCACTTTTTTCTTTTTCTTCTCTGTATTTTTCCACAGAAGGCACATACCAGCAGGTGGACATTCCATACGCCCTGCCACCGGTAATATCTGCGGTCAGGGAATCTCCAATCATCATACATTCCTCCGGACATACTCCCGGAAGTTCTTTCATGCAGCCATCAAAAAACGCTTTGCCCGGCTTGTCTGCTCCTACTTTTTCGGAAACAAAACAGTGCGCAAAAAATTTCAACATATCTACCTTCTTCAGGCGATTAATCTGCTGACCATATGGTCCGTTACTTGCCGCACACAGACAGTAATCTTTCTCTTTTAAATATGTAAGAATTTCTTCTGCCCCATCAACCGGTACAGCGCTTAAGTTGAGAAGTATACGGAATTCTTTTTCCATTTCAACACCGTCTGCCTCCAGTCCAAGATGCCCAAGAATTGCCTGCCAGCGCACATAAAACAGGTCGTCCATCGTCAGTTCTTTGCGTTCGATACGCTGCCAGATCTTATTATTTTCCTCTGTAAAAGCAGCAAACATTTCTGATTTATATTCCAGTCCCGCTTTCTGAAAGCACTGCTCCATTGCCCAGGCTGCGGCCGCATCAAAGTCCAGAAGCGTATTGTCAATGTCCAGAAAAAGGACTTTTATCTTGTCATTCATATTGTGGTATCCTTTAACTTTTTTTATGATATCTTTCAAAAACTTTTCACGTTTAGTCGGAATCTCCCTTTTGAATTCTACATTCTTGCTTCACCAAAAACTCTTTGTTAACCACTTGATCACCTGCTTTTCTTCCAAAGATCTACAATTAACATTATATTTATTATGCCATATATTGTCTGTATTCACAATTATTGTTTACGATTCCACTGAATGTGCCGGAGAATTTCTTTCCATATTTTTGATATAAAAAACTCTCTACTTCTACCATTTACACACATACTTATTTGCGTTAAAATAAAGACATTGGGTCAGGTATTTTCTGGCCCTTAATTAAACTTTATGTAGAGGGGAAATTGAAAATGAAGGAAAAAGGAAGTAGTTTTTCCGGATCGATCGGCTTCGTTCTGGCTGCTGCCGGAAGTGCCGTAGGTGTTGGAAATATCTGGAGGTTCCCATATCTCTGTGCCAAAGACGGCGGTGGATTATTCCTGCTGGTCTATCTGGTACTGGTACTGACCTTCGGATTTGTATTACTGACAACAGATGTTGCAATCGGTCGAAAAACCAAGAAAAATGCGCTCAGGGCTTTTGAAGCGCTCAATCCGAAATGGAAATTTCTTGGTAAACTGACATTTCTAGTTCCAACACTGATCATGACCTATTACTCTGTCATTGGTGGCTGGATCACGAAATACTTTGTTACCTATATTATATCTGATGGAAAAGATGCTGCGACTGATGGATATTTTACAGCTTTCATCACATCAGATATTGCACCGATCATATTTATGCTGGTCTTTCTTGCACTGACCGCATGGATCGTATATCGCGGTGTAGAAAAAGGAATCGAAAAATTTTCCAAGATCATCATGCCAGGACTGATTCTTCTGATCCTGGTCATCGCGATTTTCTCACTGACACTGACACACACCGATGCAAACGGAACTGTCCGTACCGGTATGGAGGGACTTGCTTTTTATGTAAAGCCAGATTTCAGTGGGCTCACTGTGAAGCGTTTCCTGGAAATTCTTCTGGATGCAATGAGCCAGCTTTTTTTCTCCTTAAGCGTTTCCATGGGAATCATGATCACCTACGGTTCTTATGTAAAAAATGAAGTCAATCTGAACAAATCAACAAACCAGATTGAAATTTTTGATACCGGCGTTGCTTTCCTTGCAGGAATGATGATCATCCCGGCTGTATTTGTATTTCTTGGCACAGATGGCATGGCTTCCGGACCAAGCCTTATCTTCATTTCATTACCCAAAGTATTTGATGCAATGGGGGTTCTGGGACGACCTGTAGCAATTGCTTTCTTTCTGATGATGGGATTTGCTGCACTTACCTCCTGCGTCTCCGTTATGGAAACTCTGGTTGCCAACTGCATGGAACTTTATCACAAACCACGTAAAAAAATGTGTGGGGCTGTCGGTATCTATTCTCTGATCACAGCTGTAGTAATCTGCCTTGGATATAACAAGCTGTACTTTGAACTGAAACTTCCAAATGGGTCTGTAGGGCAGCTTCTGGATGTCATGGACTATATCAGTAACAGTTTCCTGATGCCGTTTATCTCTCTTCTGACCAGTATTCTGATCGGATGGGTAATTGGTCCGAACTGGATCATAGGCGAAGTAGAACGCAATGGCGAACACTTCAAACGTGCCGGTCTTTATCGCTTTATGATTCGATATGTGGTACCGATCGTTATGCTGATCCTGTTCCTGGTATCCACCGGATTTGCAGATCTGATCTTCTAATATTGAATGTCCCCAAAATGCTCTGACAGTAAATAAAACTCCTCCATACCGGTTGCTTTCTTTAGGGAAACAGCTCGTCTGGAGGAGTTTTTAGTATATATTTTTATACTTATACGGTAATCTTGAACCAGTCTTTTTCTTCGAAATCAACGACGGTACAGTCATTCGCATAGGTGCATTCCGGAAGAATGATCATTGCATGAAGCTCCTCATTATTCAGCGGAAGTGGACAGAGATGCCAGATTGCTGCATTAATCTTGACCATGCATCCCTTCGGTACGATAAATGCTTTGGCAAGTTCCGGAACCGGTACACCGCCGGATGCCGGTGCTACATGAATGATCATATCATCATCCAGTGCTACAATTCCTTCCCATGTCGTTGTATGATATTCCGCTGCTTTGATAATCCTCTCATCTTTGCGAACTGCAATTGGAGAAAATGCAATACTTCCCATACTAGTTCCGGAAATACGATCCGGATAGAACTTATGGATTTCTCCCTGTAATGGATAGCCTTCCGGCTCTGTCATGTTGCAGAATGTTCCATATGGAGCAAAATCTGCTACGTTGATCTTGATCGCTTTTACTTCTCTCATTGTAAAAACCTCCTCTTTTTGATAAAAACCCCATTAAAATTTTGCTAGACTCAGTATACCATAACCGCCTGACAACCTCAAGGAAACCTATATTAATTACTCTGCCCTCTGCTTCCTGCACGCAGCATACGAAACAGCCGTCTGGCCGCTCCAAGATACAATTCTTCCGCATGATCCAATGCTTCCGGAAGTGTCATAACACCATTAATAGTCGTAATCATCGACTCTATTCCATATTCAAAAATATCTTCTGCCCCCTTGCCCATACTTCCGACAATTGCCACCGCCGGTATACCATGTGCCTTGCAGTGTATACCGATGCCCTGCATGACTTTTCCAAATACGGACTGCCAGTCTGTAGCTCCCTCTCCGGTAACTACTACATCTACCCCTTCCAGGCGTCTGTCAAAGTCAAGCAGATCAAGGACTGTTTCAATTCCTGATTTCAATGTGCCATTCAAAAATACCATCAAAGCTGTTCCAAGTCCACCGGCAGCTCCGGCACCTTTTACGTTATCCATATCCATGCCAAATTGCTTTTGTATGATATCACGATAGTTACACATACCTTTTTCCAGTTCATCCTGAATCTCAGGTGTTGCGCCCTTTTGCCGGCCAAATGTATAAGTTGCACCGTCTTTACCACAAAGTGGATTGGTCACATCACACATAACTGTAAATCTGCATTCTTTGATCAGCGGATTCAGTCCGGATATATCAATCTTTTTTATTTTAATGAGATCTCCTCCACAGCCTTTCAGTTCTTCGCCATTTTCATCCAGAAAACGACCTCCCAGAGCACGGATGCATCCAATTCCACCATCATTGGTAGCAGAACCTCCAATCGCTATGGAAATATCACGAAATCCTCTCTCCAGAGCATCCCGTATCATCTCACCCGTTCCATAAGAAGTTGTATATCTCGGATCCCGTTTCTCATCCGGAACCAGCGGAAGGCCAGATGCCGCAGCCATTTCCATAACTGCCCGTTTTTCATCCAGCATACCATAGCTGCATGTCAATTCTTCCCATAAAGGTCCGTGCACTTTCAAGGGAATTGTTGTTCCTTTGACTGCTGAAAGTACTGCTTCTGTTGTTCCTTCTCCGCCATCTGCTACTTCTATGCTGTCGCAGACACAGTCCGGGAATATCTCCCGGGCTGCCTGTGTAAGTAATTCTGCTGTTTTGGGAGAAGACAAAGTTCCCTTAAATGAATCAGAAGCAAACAAAAATTTCATCTGATGTCTCTCCTTCTTATTTTTATAAGAATGCTATTTTATTTCAGTCTGAATTTCAAGTATACCGGATCGTGGTCGGAGTAAGAATATCCTGTATTGATGTCCTCATAAGAAACGCATTCTATATTATCAGATATAATAAATCCATCCAATGTAACGGTGTAAGTCACTCCCGGCACATACTCCATATCTGCATTACGAGCACTGTCCCAAAGGTCATTTTTTTCCTGCGCGGTCAGTTGATCTATGCAGAACGCAAAATGTTCCGGAAGTTCTTCTCTCGGGAAAGGGTATGCCCAGGACTCTTTATCTGTAGAGTCATCCTCTGCTGCTTTCAGATCATGGTTGAAATCACCACCACAAAGCACATAATTTCCTGCTTCATATTCTTTCTGCATATCCTCAGACAGCATACGTATCTGTCCTTCACGAATCGCATCGCTGTTTCCATATGCAGACATATGTAGCTCAAAGATCACAAGTTCTTTGCCGTTATCGACCGGAACTCTGGAAATACTGTAGCAGCGGTCCAGATCAAAGAATTTACTGAATGAGGTAGATACCGGAAAACTTCTTCTCAAAGAATCCGTCACCGGATATCTGGAAAACAGGGCCAGACCTGATCTGCTCTTACCATGTGGCTGGGTAAATGGATAGAACAAAAATGCCGAATCATAGTTCTGTGCAAATACCGTGTCATAATCTGCCAGACATTCTTTCAAGATTGAGTATTCGTTTACATGATAGCTTCTCGTGGAATTCAAGTCCACTTCCTCAATAAGCGCAAAGTCCGGATCATAAGAAGCAACGAGCTCTCCTGCCCCCTGAACCGTTTTTAGCACACTGTCTTTGCTCTTCGCCCAGGAAAACTTGCCACCGTCCATAAAGAAGCTGAAATCCGGTGTATATGCACCAAATCCGATATTATATGTAAGCGCGGAATATTCTTTTTCTGTTGTAAGTTCCGCGTCTGCCGCATGGGATTCCACCTCAAGTGGCAGATTGTCCTCAATCCGATGATAACTTGCAAATAAATAAATGATATATCCGATCAGTGCAAGTATGATAATTCCAAGAATGATTCCAACAATTTTAAAAATTTTTTTTGCTGTTTTCATATGCTTTGTCCTCTCTTCCTGGTGATCCAGAAAAATGTACAGGTGAATATGATTCCTTTGACAATCGATGTTGCAGAGAGAGCCCACCAGATTCCACTGAGTCCCATAAGACCTCCAAGAATGATTGCAAGCGGGATTCTCGCACTGGTGAATGTAATACTGATAATACTGCAAAGTTTTGTTCTTCCAAGTCCGGACAATGCTCCGACCGTTGTGAGTTCCACACACATGAATGCTTCACTGAAGCCAATGATGATCAGGTAACCGACTGCTGTTGTAATTGCTTTCGGTTCATGGAAAAAGATCTCTGCGATTGGTCTCGGGAAACAGACAAATGCGAGCGTGATCAATATTCCCCAGATACCGACTGTCCATAAAGAGGCTCTGTAACCTTTTTTTACACGGTCCATTTTCCCTGCTCCATAATTCTGTGCGATAAACGCATTCAAAGCTGCAGCAAAACCATCCGCGGTATTCCAGGAAATTGACTCAATCTGACCGCCGACTCTCTGTGTTGCAACTGCTTCTGCGCCATATCCCGATACCATTCGTGTCAGAACCATGGAAATCGCACAGTACGCCATTCCCTGAACAGCTGTTGGAATTCCGATTCTGCAGATTCCTCCCAGATATTCGCGTGGGATTTTAGCCAAAAGATGAATCCCTTTCAGTACATTTTCTTTCTTCCGCACAATAATTGCAAGAATCATAATGCTCATAACAATTGCCTGTGCCGTCACTGTCGCAATTGCTGCTCCAGCCACACCAAGCTTCGGAAACGGTCCCGGTCCGAGAATCAATACAGGATCCAGGATCATATTGGTCACAAGTCCGATCAGATTCGCCAAAAACGGTGTTTTCGAATCTCCCTGCGCCGTATAAAGTCCTGTCAGTGTCAGCGTCATAAAGGAAAACACAATCAATCCACATGCAATTTTGGTATAGGATATGGCCGCTGCATGTGCCTCCGCATCTGCGAGCTGGAAAAATCCTACCATCTGTTTCGTAAACACCAACGACAGAAGCGCATATGCCATCCCCATAAAAGCAGCCAACTGCACCGCCGCCTGTGCAAAACCATGTGCTTTTTCTTTTTCACCACGACCGATACATTGTGCAACCTGTACCTGTCCTCCCATTCTCGACATCGAAGCTAATCCTTGTGAAAACCAGGTAAACATGCCTCCCACACCAACTCCGGCAACGGCCTTCGAGCCCAACAGCCCAATCCATGCCATATCTGTAATGTTATATAAAGTCCCAAGAAATGACGATGCCATGATTGGAATCGCAAGCTTCGTCAGTGTCCTCAAAATAGGACCTTTTGTTAAATTTCCTTCCATTTAAATTCCTCATCCGTTTTTATTTCTTTTGATTCATCTATTATTCCTATTATACATGGTTTATCATATGTTTTCATCCTATTTCTAAGATATCACCCATATCTTATGAAACATTATATGCATTATTTTTCTATAGGTAAAAAATCTCACACCACCTTTGACTGTGATGTGAGATCTCTGATCTGTTCTGTATTCTTTTTTATATCTGTCTAACGCTCTTTTTATTTATATTTCACTGCTGTTCCATAAGCAATCACTTCTGCTGCTCCTGACATAACCTGTGAAGATCCATACTTTACACCAATCACCGCATCCGCATCCATTTCTTTGGCTTCATCTACCATACGCTTCGTGGCAATCTGTCTCGCCTCATTCAGCATTTCTGTATAGCCTACGATTTCACCGCCAACCAGTGTTTTCATACCTGCCATAAAATCTCTGCCAACATTTTTTGTCTGTACAACAGTTCCTTTTACGATTCCCAGTGGCTCAAAATCCACACCTGGAATATATTCAATACTTAGAAGCTTCATCTTCTTCTCCTCCTTCGATTTCTTTCATTCTTCCTGCAAGTGCTATGAGCGTTCCCACAATGATCACTATCGGAATTCCCTCCAACAGCAAAAACAATCCTGTCGGAATTGGATCCTGTATGTTTGCCCAGAATATAATTATAATCGTAAGAAGCATAAGCAGTGTCATAACTGCTGCACCTATGATTGCTCCTTTTCTTTTTTTCTTATGAACATCCATTTTGTTTACGTTCATAAACTTTGCACCTTCTTTCTCCATCTGCTCGATTTCTTCCAGACAGTCCTCTGCATTCAGAGATTCCAGTGACCGGTGTTCCAGGATCAGTCGCTCGCACATGTCCTGCATCTTCGAAAGACCTTCTTTACGATGATCCAGTTCTTTCAGATGTTGTTCCAAACAGATTTGCAGGCTTTTCTTTTTTTCGAAGAGAAGTTTCATTTCTTCTATGGAAATGTCCATCTTGCGGAATAATTTAATCTCCTGAAGCCGGATAACATCCGCCTGATGATATTCCCTGTATCCGTTTTCTGCACGCTCCACATTCAGGAGTCCCTGATCTTCATAAAACCGAATATTCTTTCTTGTGATTCCCACAAGTTCTTCCACCTGTTTGATTTTCATCGTGCTACCTCTTACTTTCCCGACAGTTCCGGAAATCGTTCAACTCCCTGTCTGTATCTGTTTTATACAGCTTCCATAAGGTGGAAGGTCAAGTGTTTTTTGAAAATTTCTGTTTTTAGTTCATTCACGTATTCTGTCACCTGCTGCGCATCATGAATCACTTCTTATTATAGTAATAATGGATGCAAGCAGAAGAAACATTGGATAAAAAAGCTTCGGTATGATCTGAAAAGCAGAAAGTTCTCCACCCAACTCATTGACTGCAGAAATTGCCACAAGCATCTGTGCACCATATGGAATGATTCCCTGAAAGATACAGGAAAAAGTATCCAGTAAGGAGGCAGTCTTTTGGGGTGTGATTCCATACTCCTGTGCCATCTCTTTGGCGATCGGATTTGCCATGACGATAGCTACCGTATTATTTGCAGTCGCAATATCCATGGTACCGACAAGGAGTCCCATGCCAAGCTGGCCACCCTTCTTTCCGTGGAAAATTTTGTGAATCCAGTTAAGAAGTGCATCAAAACCACCGTATTCACGAATCAGGGCACACATCGCTGCCACCAGAATCGCAACCATACAGGTTTCAAACATTCCTGATACGCCTGATCCCATATTGGTCAGAAGTTCCATCGGAGTGATATGCCCTCCTGCAAGCATGATGATTGCTCCGGAAACAATTCCAGTAAGAAGCACTACAAAAACATTGATTCCGATAATGCCGCCAATCAGCACCAATACATACGGTAACACCTGAAGTAAATGATAATCCTGACTGATATGTCCCTGAATCTCCGTCTGAAACGACAGAACCAGGATTATGACCAGAGTTGCAACAGCCGCCGGAAATGCAATCCAGAAGTTTTCTCTGAACTTATCTTTCATCTCACAGCCCTGTCCATTGCATGCCGCAATCGTCGTATCCGAAATGAAAGAAAGATTATCTCCAAACATTGCTCCACCCATAACCGATGCAACACAAAATGCAAGATGAAAACCTGATGCACTGGAAACAGCTGCCGCGATAGGTACCAGAAGTGTTATCGTTCCAACAGAAGTCCCCATCGCTACAGAGACAAAACAGGCAACCACAAATAAAACTGCTACAGAAAATCTTGCCGGTATCAGTGTCAGCATAAAATATGCTACACTTTCTGCACTATTTCTTCCAACCACACCAACAAAAGACCCTGCTGCCAGGAAGATTAAAAGCATTGTAATGATGTTTTTGTCCCCAACACCATGTGCCATGATTTCCAACTTCCTGTCAAAATTTACTGCTCTGTTCTGCAAACAGGCAACCAGAATCGCAGCCAGAAATGCAACCACGATCGGTACACTATAAAATCCCATCGGAATCTTCATTACATACTCAAACAGAATCCCCAAACCAAGGTATAATACAAGAAATACACCAATTGGCAGGAGCGCAATGGCATTACCTTTTTCTTTTTTCATTATAAAAATCCCTTCTCTGTTTTTTACCCCAAATATATGTCATGCTTCATATTTATTTATGATAACATATATCCCTTATATTATAAACAGAAATCGGATTTCATTACTGTCGCAAAAATAATCACGGTTCCCATTAAAGCCATGAAGATGCCCAATGGGTAAACTGAATGACACTGTAACGATAAGTCAGATTCATACATTTCCTCCTTCATGAAACAATTCCTATAAAGGAAAAAGGACCGGTTTTATAACCAGTCCCCTTCCATGGTATGTAATATGAAAAAAAGTCATATCTTTTTTACAATAACAGGATAATGCATTTTTTATCAAAATTCTATATTATTTGTGTCTGTTTTTATCACAATCGTGCCATTCTTTGCGATACCTCACAGGGCTGGTGTTATAATGTTCCCGGAATATTTTTCCAAAATAGCTGCTTGTCCCCAAACCGCAGTCATGGGCAATCTCTGTAACAGAAGCCTCTGTTTTTACCAGTTTCATACATGCTTTTCGAAGTCTGTATTCTCTCATATATTCCAATGGACTCATATGAAGTTTTTCCTGAAACAATCGAAAACAGGCTCTCTTACTGATATGTGCTTCCTCTGCAAGCTGCTCGACCAGTATCGTCTCCGCGTAATGCTCCTGAATATAGCACATCATTGCTTTCATTTTTTCATCGGTATCTTTGTTTTTATGTATTTCTTCTGTTTCAGAACCTGCAATATCCAAAAGGCCAAGCCATACTTCTGTAAGCAGCTGTCGAAGAGTGATCTCATATCCCCAACTGCCTTCGTCCAGATCAAAACCGGCACATATTTTCTGCAAAAGTGCTGCCTGTCCGGGATTTTCGGGCGAAAGACAGATCATTTCAAGCCCGGATCTATATATTTATCAAACTCCACGCAGGAGCAAATATAGGGAAAATCCATAAAGAAATCCGGGAGTAACTCTTCATTACTTTCCATGATCAACTGAATGCCCTGTATATTTTTCATTTCAGATTCCCCCTCTCCAGTCATTATCTATGCTTTTCCATTCCAGGTTTCTCCCTGTAGTATATCATGTGCCATGTTATTAAGAAACGACTTTATGCCTTTATATCTCTTTTTTTCAGAAACATTCCAGCAAGTAGAAACATTGTTACCAGCCAGAAAATACAGCTGAAAAAGAATAAAATATATCCGCCTCCAGCCAGCACATCATTACTCTTGTTTGCATTCATACCTGCCTGCATCAGTGCATAAGGCCAGAACAGAGAAAGACCTTTGCTCCCTGCCAAAAGACCGATGATACCTCCCACCAGCCCAAGAAAGATCGGGACAGCAAAGCTTCGAATGACCATAGCCAGCACCAGCTGCGCCGCAATGACCGCAAGTGCTCCTAATGCACCACGAATAAGGAAGGCCAGCAGGATCATCGGTGGAAAACCTGGAAGATGTGCGAAGATTTTTCCACAAAACGCATACAGTGCAAATACAAACAGATGTGTCAGAAGAGCCATCTTTGCCACGACAATGAATTTTGCCAGAAAAAAATCTATTGGTCTGACCGGACTTGCCATAATGAGATTCCAGTTATGTCCAAGATGTTCCAGTCTCCACAGATAAGCTGCATAAGCAGCCACCATTGCCGGAAAGAAAAACATCGAATAAAACAATGTATGCTGTGTCCAGAGACTGTACCAGCCATCTTTGAGGATTTCCAGATTCTGCAGATAATTGAAGGTTCCATAGATTGTTGAAATGAGCGGGAGGGCAAAAAACAGCACCCAGATCGGGGACGCATGCAGTTTGCGATTTTCTGCCTGAATACAACGTTTTAGCATCTTCTTACACCTCCTGTTTCTGTACTCTGCACCATGATGCATAAAACAAGATCATAATCAGTATCAGAGTAAAAATAAGCAGTCCCCAATTGTACGGACGAGTCCCGTAAGTAATCGTATGTGTAGTCTGCTCCCAGTTTGCGACCTCGTAAGAACTCAGCGGAATAAAGTATCCCCACGGGACAAAATAACTGACGATCTGTGGCAGAAAGGCAGAAAATAATCCGGTTAAAGATGCTACGATCCCTGCACAGAGTGCCGGAAGTGGATTTTTCGTCAATATCATGATCAAAAAAGCTCCAAAAAAGATCAACAGTTCCACCATAAGTGTGCAGGCGGTCAGATAGAGGAACTGGTTCACAGGAAATTCTTCTGTATAGCCATAGATTTTTCCTGTTAAGTATGTGCCGCCCATTTCCAGAAAAGTAATAAACACAACTTCCATAGTACCAAACAAAGCTTTTCCAAGGAACAGACTCCGACGGCTCTGCAGAGTATAAAGAAGTTTCCAGGTGCTTCCTTTGACTTCCATATCCCATAACCGGCTTGCCAGTACCGCCATTACAATGGGCAGAATCAGCACATTGGCAACCGGAATGCTGTAAAACAATGCGCTGTACGCATTTTCCAGTTCATCCTGACTTGGTGCGGATATGCCGCCGATCCACAGCATTACAAGCAATGGCACCAGCAGGCAGAACAGCAGATCATGTCTGCGGTGAGCTTTTTGTACTTCTATGCGAAAAGCACCTGCCATATCATGTCACCTCCCCGCCGCTCTGTGTCAGACTCAGGAAAATTTCTTCCAGGCTTTTTGTCTCAGAAGTCAGTCCGACAACTCCGACATCATTTTCAGAAAGGATTCTGACCAGTTCTGCCAATTTTTCATCAGAAATCGACGGCAGCTGCAGGATACCAGGATAATGTGTCATTGTCTGTGTCAGAATGCCCTGACGGTTTAGTATATCAATGCCTTTTTTCACATCCAGTAACCGGATCTGGATGCCGCCCTGGCTGTGTTTACGCAGTTCCTGCAGGGAACCTTCGAATATCATTTTTCCATGATCCAGAATTCCAAGCTGCGTGACCATCTGCTCCATTTCACCGAGCAGATGACTGGAGATCAGTACCGTCGCCCCGGTGCTCTCCGGCATAGATGCAATGAGACCGCGCATTTCCTGGATTCCTGCGGGATCGAGACCATTGGTCGGCTCATCCAGAATCAGCAGCCTGGGATTGCCAAGTAATGCCATTGCAATGCCAAGTCTCTGTTTCATGCCAAAAGAGTACTGCCCGACTTTGCGGTTTGCGTCGGCAGTCAGATGCACGATCTCCAGAACACGATCAATGTCTTTGTGGTCGATATCTTTCAAGTCTGCGATGATCTTAAGATTTTCACGTGCTGTCAGATGCAGATAACCTGACGGGGACTCGATCAGGCTTCCTGTCTTTCTCAGCAATGCGATGCGGTTTTCCTCATTCATCGTATGTCCGAGCAGTTTTACACTGCCGCTGGTCGGATGTACCAGACCAAGCAGGATTTTCATACTTGTTGATTTTCCGGCACCATTCGGACCAAGAAAACCGTAGACACAGCCTTGCGGTACTGACAGATTCAGATGATCCACTACGATACGACCGTTGTAGCTTTTGCAGAGGTCGTGAGTTTCGATAACAGAAATCATAATGTTCTCTCCTTTTCCTGTTTATTTTTCTCTTCGACAATTTAAAGCTTACACCGGCTGCCTTAAGCCTCCTCAAATCCTGCCTTAATTTTCGCTTAAGTTTTTGGGATTTTCAGATAGAGTGTTTGAAAGTATGATATAGTAAAACTGAATTCAAGACTGACTGATGATTTGAAAGGATTCTGATTATGAACAGTATTTATGAAGTTCGAATTCTGATCGTAGATGATAATAAAGATCTGCTCCGTCTGCTCTGCGAGCAGTTGTCTGGTGCAGGTTACAGGCATATTCAGACCGCAGCGAACTGTGCTGCGGCAAAAAAATTGTTTGCAGCTGAGATTCCTGAACTGATGATCCTGGATATCAACCTTCCGGACGGTGATGGTTTTTCCCTGTTCCGTGCCCTACATGCCAAAGCAGACGTTCCGGCTCTTTTTCTCTCCGCAAGAGATGCCGATGCGGACCGTTTATTTGGACTCGGACTTGGTGCAGATGATTACCTGACAAAGCCTTTTTTGATGCAGGAACTGCTTCTTCGTGTTCAGCATATCCTGCAGAGAACTTATCGCGCCGAACTCGCCCGCACAAAGTCAAAAGATTTGAACCTTGCAGATCGAAGCGTGGATCTGAACGATGCCCTTGTCACACTTTCAAACAACGAAAATACGATTCCTCTGACAGCTACAGAACTGGCACTGCTTCGCAAACTGGCGGATAACCGTGGGCATATCGTGACCTATGATTCCCTCTGCTCTGCTGTCTGGGGTGCGGATTACTATGGATATGAAAACAGCCTTGGTGTTCATATCCGTCACCTGCGCCAGAAACTGGAACAGGATCCGAACCAGCCGCGATGTCTGCTGACTGTAAGGGGCATTGGGTATAAACTCGTAAAGGAGGAACTGCCGTGAAAACTTTTGCCCGACTGATCTGGCGATATGTACTGACAGCAGTTGGTGTTGTCCTTCTGCTGTTGGTCCTGACAATTTCACTTCTGGGATGGATCAGTTGGCGCGAAGGATATCTCCAGCCGCAGCGTGAATATTCCTATAGCGAAATTGCAGATTCTATGGTTGAATCACAAAATGGAATGATTTTTGGAGCAGAGCATACTCCGGAAGAATGGATGGACGGTTATGCATGGGCTATGATCCTTGACGAAAATGGAAACGTGAAATGGAATTATGATCTGCCGGATGAACTGGATCACCATTATTCCTCCAGCGACATCGCCAGTTTTTCCCGCTGGTATCTGGATGATTATCCGGTATTCTGCTGGTCCGAAGATTATGGTCTGTTTGTGGCTGGTCTTGCCAAGGGAAGTCTC
>OHKZ01000610.1_pt1 | contig 16872 bp, 17 predicted proteins | sample 1569011 | NCBI WGS metagenome assembly OHKZ01 (sample SAMEA3879564, study PRJEB24766) | human gut metagenome | biome: human-associated habitat; feature: feces | place: USA | collected 1985/1987
GGTGTCATTCCCGCTACTTTTTCCTGTAATTTCTTAAGCTCTTCGGGTGTCATGTTCTTTGTCTGTTCGCTCTTTGTTTCTTTCATATTTCCTGCCTTTCCGCATACAAAATAAGCGCCTGCGGTGTCCTGCAAGCGCTCTTTGCTGCTATGTCTTTATTATTCTTATCTTTCCTGTGTCCTGTGTTCCTCTACGTTGCCTGTGGTGCTGTCCCCGTCCAGTTCGTCTGTGTCCGGCAGTTCGTCCGTATACTTCGCCAGAAACTCCCGCACCTTTTCCCATACCTTTTTTACGGGCAGCCCGCACAATGCCATATTCTTAAAAATACTCACTACCTCATAGGCAATGTAAAGCAATGCGAAAAATTCAGCCACGCCCACGGTATCAAGCCCTAAATATGTACGTGCCTGCTCCGGTATAAATCCGATTAAGTTAATCTTAATCAGTACGTCGATTGCCAGCATGAATACCAGAGAAATAAGCATACCTACTTTTCTGATAGCTCCGTCAATGCCTGCGCAGCTGTTAAATTTCTTCTCTTTGATTGCACGCAGCACGCCAAAAACCGTGTCGCACACAATCGCCAATACTACCAGCTGGATAATTTTGTTATGTGCCGCCGCCTCAATAAATTCTGTAATAGTCATGTTCATAAATCCTGCCTTTCTCTTAATTGCAAATCTTTTGCCCGCTCTTTCAGCTCTTCGCCGTCGTAGCCCGCTGTCTGCTCCCAGCTTTCCAGAGTGGCTATTAAATCAGCAATAAGCCTGCTTTGCTTTTCTATGGTTTCCTGTTGTTCTTGTACTACCCTTAGTAAATTGCTACTCATGTACTCGCTCCTGCATTCTGCCGCTTAAGCAGCCTTTTCTATGGCTGCCTCTGCCAGCGTTTCTATTTTCTTTCGTAGGTTGTAGCTGTCGGCGTGTCCTGCGTGTCCCGTCCAGCTCTGTATGCTCTTTTGTAACTGCTCTTTTGTGATTTTCCCGCTCTCGCACTTCTTGATAGTACGCTTTATGCGCTTTATGCTGTCCTTTCGTACTTTCCTGTGCGTTGCCCTGTGTTTGTAGCCTACAAAGTCTATACCGTTCTTTGCTGCCAGCATGGTAGTTTTCGGGTTAAACTCTAACTTAAGCTCTTCCCGTAAGAATTGCTCTATCCGTGCAAGCCAGTTGCGCAGCTGTTCCTTGTCTGGGCTTAATATTACAAAGTCGTCCATATATCGTATGTACGCCTCTACGCCCAGCTCATGCTTAATAAACTGGTCTAATGCGTCCAAATAGATATTTGCAAATAACTGACTGGTAAGGTTTCCTACTGGTATCCCTACGCCGTCCGGCATATTGCCGTTGTGGTCTATTATCCTGTCCAGCAATGCCAGTACCCCAGCGTCTTTTATAACCTTACGTATTTCAGTTTTTAATACCGCATGGTCTATGCTCTGGAAATAGTGGTGTATATCTGCCTTGATAGCATAAAGCGGCTGGTCTGGGTGGTATTTGTTCCACTCATACAGCCACTCTTTTAGCGTATCAGACGCAGCGTGCATACCTTTACCTTTCCGGCAGGCGTAAGACTGCGATATAAACCGCTTATCAAATATAGGCTCTAACACGTTGTTTATGGCGTGCTGTACCACCCTGTCATAGAACGGCAGCGCCATTATCTGCCGCTCTTTCGGTTCGTACACCTTAAAGTAATGGTATTTGCTTGGCTCATAGGCAAGGTTTATAATATCTTCCCGCACCTTGTCTAAGTTTTCCTCTTTGTCTTTCGTAAAAATCAGTACGTCTTTTCTGTGGCGCTTACACTTTCTGGCTTTGTTATAGGCTTTCTGTACGTTTCCATAGTCGCCCATAGCCTCTAAAAGCGTAATGCGCCGCCCGTCCTTATCGGTAATGTATCCTACTCTCTTCAAGTATTAAGCTCCTGCCTTTCGCCGTAGCTACTAACCAGCAGCCGTATTTTTTCTCTTTGCCTCACGGCGGGACAGCCACTCTGACTATAGGATATTAAACACTCGGTCTTATCCCTTTCTAAGTCCTTGCCAGTATTCCGTAGAACTCTGTGCCTGTAATGTTCTCACTAAGTCACACGCCCCACGAGCGCCAATGTTCGTATTGACATTCCACGGGTAATTGTTGCAATTCACGGCACGAGCGCCGCAATTCGCCCCATTGTTCCAGTTGCCGCCCGCTATCAGCGCCGCCAGAGGCTGTAAGTAAGCAGCTGCCCCATATCCTGCTATTTTCTGGTCTTTACCTCTTCTATCAGTTCGCCCAGCATACCGCCTATTTCTTTCAGCTTGCGGCAGCTCTCGCCGTAGTGTCGTGCGTTCATAGCGCTATACTTCAAGTCATGCGCCAGCCGCAGCAATTCTTTACTTTCCTGTAATGCCGTATCTACCGTGTATAAGTGGCTTTTCGTTGCCGTCTTATCCCACTTTATAACCTCTTGCAGCATTTCAAGAATTGCGTTTCTTGTCGCCGTCTGTAAACTGAATTTCTCATACTTTGGGTACTTCGTAAGCAGAGGGTAAATATATAGCAGAAAATCGTATATTTTCTGGTGTATAATATCTGTTTTTGTCTGTATGTCCATGCCTTACCCCCGTTTATCCGGCTGGGCTTTCGCCCGCCGTCTACAGAGAGTCACACGCCCCACGAGCGCCAATGTACGTAAGGACATCCCACGGGTAAGCGGCGCAATCCACGGCACGAGCGCCGCAATTCGCCCCACTGCCCCAGCTGCCGCCCGCTATCAGCGCCGCCAGAGAATATGCGTAATACTGGTAAATGTTACCAACGTCGTAAGACTTCTCGCCTGTGTTCAATGGGCTTTTCTTGTCCCAGCCCCACGCTACGCTTGCGTGGTAGTCTGCATTTGTGGCGTGTTCCGCTCTTGTAATAACCTCGTCCAGCCACTCCCAGACACGCCCCACGGCATCTACAACGCCCACGGAAGAAACGGCATTTACCACACTGCCTGTTACGCCCCTACCTGTGTTGCTGGTGGCGCTCCATGCGTTTGTATTTGCGTTATCCAGTCCGGCAGGGCTGCCAAAAGCATAAGCGCAAAATTCCGCATAGTTCGGCAGACGCTTACCGCTCTTTGCCAGGCGTTCTACAAAGTTGTACCAGTTCATGCTTTCTGTACCCGTCATAGGTGCGCAGCCGTACTCTGATTTCAAGCCCTTTGCTCCGTCGTCAGAATTAAGGTAAATATCTACCCATGTGCCGCCGCCTAAATATACCATACCCTCTGGGCTGCATTTCGGGCGGTGTCCCAGTGTCCATACAGAACGTGGTACAATGCCGTTGCTTACTGCACTTTCCCAGCCTGTGCCAAAAATAACACTGCTGCCATTAAGCGGCTGTAAATTGCTGTCCACCTTGCGGCAGCGTCCATAATGAAAGCCGCCGATTTTACGGCTGTTTGTAGCGTTCCAGCCTGTCGGGTATGTAGAGTTAAGGGAAATTACGTATTTCTCGTCTGCGCTGTCAATTCTGCTGTCGCAGATATATACGTAATAGTCCTTACCTACCGCAAAAGCGCTGCCTGCGTCCAGATTAGCAGCCGTAAGAATTGTATTTGCTGTCTTGAAAATTCCAGCGCCGCCCACGGCAATTACGCAACCCTCTACTACGGTCAGCTCATTTGCTCCGCTGGCGTAAATGTACTCATTGCTCGGTGCTACAATATCGCTGATTGTAGCCATTTTATTTACGTTCAAAAGCGCCCTTGCGTCGGTCTTTGTAACGTCGTCCACTAATAATCTACTCATACTGCTTTAATACTCCTTTCAGTGCTGCAATGTCGTCTGTTGTCATTCCTGCCACGGTGTCTGTGCGTTCCAGCGCAATTACCTTGCAGCCTGCTTTTACCGCTTTGGAAAGTGTAAGGGCTGTTCTGTCGTTTCCCGCCTCTCCTGCTGCCGCTGCCTCGTCAGTCTGGATATGTGTTACTCCCTGCACCGTGCCGGATACGTCGCCCGCTACAAATTTCATACCTACCGCTGCCTCGTCGCAGTAATATACCGTAACCGCCTTTTTCTCTTCCTCTACAGCTGCTACGCCGCACTCAATATAACGCTGGTTCTCTGCGCTCTCGATTTTCGCCAGCAAATCTGCTGCCGCCAGTTCTCCGCTTGCTACCATAGCAAGGCAGTTGTAATAATCCTCTTTTGTCTTTAATACTTTAGGAAATCCTTTCATGGTCTGCCGCCTTTCTAAAATGTATTTGCAAGATAGGAATTACCCACGTAAGTAGCCCCTAACACTGCCGTTTCTACTGTTCTTTCGTAATGCTGGCTCATGTATGCTGCACCCATGTAACACAATCCCAGTACAGCATCATGCTTATAGTCAATGCCCCAGCCGCTTTCTACTCTCTTAAGTCGCTCGTCCAGCGCTGCTATTGCCTCTTTGGTTTCTTTCGTGCCCGCCTCTGCCTGCTTTTTCACTTCCTGCATGGCTGCTGCCAGCTCTTCAATTTGCAGTTGCAGGCTGCCTGCTATGTCCTCGCCCAGCTTGTCCTTGATACTCTCAAACCATGTGTTAAATTCGTTTTCAGCGTCCGACTGGAATAGCTTAATTTTTGCCATAAATTCTGTATAGGCGCTTAAAAGTTCCTTGTCCCAGTTGTCAAGCGTGCTTTCAAAACTGCTGTATCTTTCGTTAAACTGGCTCTCATACTGCGCAAATAAGCCCTCTGTCTTGCTTACGTAGCTGTCATATACGCCCGCAATCTCTGTAAGGTACTTTTCCATACTCTGCTTATATGCGCTGAACTCGTCCAGCACGGCTGCGCTGTAGGTGTTGAAAAAGTCCGTAAACTGCTTTGTAAGCACGCTTGCGTCTATCTCTTCCACCGTTCCTGTTACAATGCCGCAGACTGCGCTATTAAACCGCTGGTCTGTGATGTTCTGCGTCTGTATCCTTGTTACGCCCTTGCCTACGTAAATATCTGCAAGCGCAAGCTCCCATATTTCCGTAGTGCGTGTTACTGCCGTTGCTGTCGGCTTTGCAGACGGTGTGCCTTTCAGCACCGCAATATACATATCTCTTTGCGGCAAATCCCAGCGAACTACTACCCTGTCCACCCTGTTAAGCGCTCCCTCTGCCGTATCCAGTGTTACGCTAAGCGTTGCAGGATTTCTAAAGGCGTAGCCGTTTATAAAGGCATAGCCTGCATTTACTCTTATTTCCATGCCGCTGTAAGCTACTACCTGTAGCCCGTCGCTCGGCTTTGGAAAAATGCCGTTTGCAATGAAAGTAGCAAAGTACCACGCCCAATCCTCGGCTTTATATACCCTGTCGTACTCTCCGTCTACTGCCACGGCATTAAACGGTAAGCTGTTTGCCATTTCTGCTACCTCACTTTCCTAATCTGGTCTACCAGCGTTGGCAGGCTGTCGCCAAAAGTCGCCTCTATGGTTTCCTCGCCTTTCTGGTATGTTTCTGTTACTTCTGTAATGCGTGCATCTATCTGTATGCCCCACTTAGTTTCTTTGCAAGTAATACGGTCGCCTAAATCAAAATCAGCCTTAAATTTTAAGTTTGAATTTGTATTTATGGTACTTACAAAATTTATGTTCTTGCCGTAGTTTTCCAACTCTGCGCCGCCTCTTGTTTTCAGCATTGCAATATAGGTATTCAGCGGTATTGTTACCTCTGTTTCCCCCTGCTGGTACTTTCTGGCAATGTCCGTAGCGTCACAGAATACCTCTACTAAATCCAGCCCCGTTGCGCCCTCGCCGTCCACTGTGGTTACTGGCTGGCTGCCGTCGTCGTCAGCTGCTCCCTGCACATAAATAAAGTTTCCGCAGTTCTCTATACTGGCTGTATATTCCTGCTCGTTGACATTATCAAAATCTCTTGAAAATATGCAGGGTGTGTTACCCTCTGTATTTGTGGCTGTAAGGTCATTGCCCTTATACAGATAAAAGCCAAACAGTCTCTCTCTTTCGTTAAGCAGAATGTCATAGCCCAGCTTTCCAGCCTGCGCCCTTGCCTTTACTTCCTGCCCCAGTTGTGCGTATACCTCGTTTGCATATTCAACCGCCACGCCGTCTATGGTTTCCTGCGCCAGAAATGTAAGCAATGGAAAACGCCGCTTTGTTCCTGCTGCGCTGCCGCAGTTGTTCTTTACCATAAGGTTTATAAGATACTGGTTTGTACCTGTCGCCACAATCTGCGGATAAATGCAGCGCTTATTAAGCCACCAGCTAAGCATATAGCCTTGTGCCTCTAACTGCTCTAAGCCGTTCTCGTCTTTGGTAATGTGTACGTAGGTTATCTGCGCTGCCCTGCGCCATACGCCGCCGTCGGCGGTCTTTACTTCCTTTTTTCCGTCGTGCTTGGTTATTAAGTTACCCTCTACCAGCAAACGGCTGTTATTGTCCGTAATCGGCGCAAGCAGGCTAAAAGTTCCTACGTCAAAATACTTTGTATGCCATAGCAGGCTTGCCAGCTCGTCTATAGCTCCCAGCGGCTGTACTGTCTTGTCGAATACTCTAAGCTCCATACCGTCACACTCCTAAAAATTCCTTGCTGTAGAATATGGATACTTCCAGAGAATTTACGCCGCTGGCTGCATCATACCTAAACATATTGTCGCCTATGGCAAGCTGCATAAATGTACTGTCTACATCAATGTAGCGGAAATAGTCGGTTTCTACGCCGTCCCTTATCAGCTTAGCGCCCTTGCTGCCGTACTTCGTGTTAATCTCTATCACGTCGCCCGTTTTCATAGTGGCGTTAATCTGTATAAATTCCTCGGTATCCACATTAAGCAGTATCGGGTTTGAAACTGTCCCCAGTGCTGTAAACCTTATCCTCATTCCTGTTGATACGTCGCCCTCGTTGTAGCAGTCCACTATTACGCTTTCCGCTCGGTATCCGTATATCATGCTCTTTGTGCTGTCCTTTTCGATAACGCAAGGGAAATGCCACGCAGCCACCCAGCTTGCTATATCCTCTTTTGTTTCTTCCTCTTCCCGCCAGAACGGGTTAAGGCACTCTATTTGTAAATCAAACTCATAAAGTACCTCTTTCTTTAGTATCTTAGGCTCTCCATACGCCCTGCAATCAATCACACGCTTAAAGCCGCCGTACTCATACACCAGCGTAGCGCTAAGCTCTGGGTTAAATATCTTAAGCATACGGCGGCGCAGTTCCAATGCCTGCGCCTTGTCCCGTGTGTTGATATGTCCCACTACGTCTATGTCCCTCGCCTCGATACGCTGCCCTACGTAGGTGTCGCCGTGCTGTCCCATACTGTTTGTGCTGTAAATGACGCTCGTAACGCCGGAAATGCCCTCTACGTCTTTACTTATATTGCAATGGTATACGCTGTCTACTCCCAGCTCTAACCGCTCGCCCCTTGAATTTATGTAAGTCAGTTTTTCATTTTCCATGTGTTACACCGTCCTTGCTATCATTCTGAACTGTCGGGCTGCCTCTTTCTGCTGTTTTGCATAGTCCGTGGTATTCGCATAAATATACTGATTGACAACTACGCCGCCTGCTGCACTGCCGCCGCCTCTCGGCTTTGGCTTTTTGTCGTCGTTATCATACTTAAATTCATTGCCTACATTTACCTTTGCGTCTACGTCAAACTCCTGCGGTACGCTGTCCTCAATCATTTTCTTAACGCCGCCGATTTCATTAGAAAAGCCAACGCCGATACCCTGCGCCAGATATACGCCGATTTCGTCACGCATCAGCTTAGACGGGCTGGCAATTCCAAATAAATCCTTAAGGAAGTCGGTAACATTGCCTACCCAGCCGCTTATTTTGTCTTTTATCCACCTCGTAGCGCCGCTTATGCCGTTCCAGATGCCCTCTACCATGTTTTTACCGAACCCTGCAAACGTACTGCCAATATCCTTAAATACGTCTGCTATTCCAGTAATTACATTTCTCATGCCCTCTACGGCTTTGTTCTTTACTTCTGTACCCCATGTAGCCACTTTGGTAATTGCACCAGAAATGCTGTTATAAATCTTTTGCGGTATTTCCTTAACAATCGTAACAATGCCCGTTACCATGGCATTCATTACCTCTTTGGCTTTCGTAAGCATATTGTTACCCCACGTAGCCACTCTGGTTACTGCGCTTACTATACTGTTCCAGATTTTAGCAGGCGTTTCTTTCACAATCGTTACAATGTTCGTAAGCATTGTGTTCATTACTTCTTTGGCTTTGGTCTGCATATTTGCGCCCCACGTAGCCACTCTGGTTACTGCGCTTACTATACTGTTCCAGATTTTCTGCGGCAGTTCCTTAACAATATCTATAACTTTCGTTACAAAATTTGTTATAACTGTGCCGCCTTTTTCCTGCATATTTGCGCCCCACTCTGCTATTTTCTCAACGCCCGCAGCGATTGCCTGCGGTATCAGAGTAGGTAGCTCTTTTATTTTATTTATGATTGTCGTTACCAGCTTGCCTGCCTCCGTCAAAATCTTAGGCAGCCCCGTAATCAGTCCTGTTACAATGGCTGCTATAATCTGCGGAATGGCTGCGATTAAAAGCGGTATTGCGTCTATGATGCCGTCAATCAATGCGACTATAATATCGCCCGCACTTTCGATAATAAGCGGTATGCCCTCAACCAGTGCATTTATGATAGCCGTTATGATTTCCGGCAGTGCTTCAATCAGTACGGGCAGCGCTGCTACCAGCCCCTGTGCCAGCCCCGTAAGCAGCTGTAATGCTGCTGTAATCAGCAACGGTATATTTTCTATCAGCATGGTTACAATGTTCGTAACCACCGTTACGATTGTTGGCAGCAATGTAGGTAACGCTTGTGCGATACCTTGCGCCAATTCCGTAATAATCTGTACGCCTGCCTCTAAAAGCTGCGGTAATATAGTAAGCAGCGTATCTATGATTGTCGGTATAATCTGCCCGATTATGCTTATCATTTCCGGCAGCATTCCAACCAGCGTATTAAGCAAGTCCTGTACGCCGCTCATTAAAGGCGGTAATAACTCCTGTATAACCTGTGGTATATACGTTGCAAGCTGCTCTACGATTTCTCCCAGTCCGCTTACCAGCCTCGGCACTGTTTCTATTACCCTCGGTGCTATATTCCCTACCACTGTTACAATACTGTCTACCAGATTGCTTGTAAGCTGTGAGAAATTCGCCTCGCTGTCTGCCATTCCAGCTACCCAGTTGTCCCACGCTGAACTCATAGAACTAACCGAACCCTCTATTGTTGTACTTGCCTCTTTTGCCGTTGTCCCTGTTATGCCCATTTCCGTCTGTACGACGTGAATAGCGTCTACAACGTCTGAATATGATGAAATATCATACTTAATGCCAGATAGCTTGCTTGCATCATCAAGCAGTCGCTGCATTTCCTCTTTTGTGCCGCCATATCCCAGTTTTAAGTTATCCAGCATGGTATAATTCTGCTTTGCAAAACCGTTATAGGCGTTCTGTATAAGCGATATATCAGTACCCATTTTATTTGCATTGTCTGACATATCCGTAATTGCCACGTTTGCCTTTTCTGCTGCCGCTGCCGTGTCATTATTCATACTGGCAAGCAGCGACGCTGAAAAGCTGGTAACTGTTTCCATGTACTCATTTGCAGACATTCCGGCTGTTTTATATGCGTCGTTTGCATAACCAACAACCGTATCAGACGACGTTTTGAAAAGAGTTTCTACACCGCCTACAAGCTGTTCCTGTGCTGCGTATCCCTCTATCGCTTTTGTGGTAAGCGCTCCTATGGCTGTTGCCGCTCCCGCAACTGCTGCCGCCGTCGCCGCTGCTGCTGCTTTAAGCGCTGTACCCATTCCGCTTAGCACGCTTGTAAATCCAGAAAATTTTCCCTTTGCGTCGTCTGCCTGTTCCCCGCTGTCTTTTATTTCCTTTCCCATTTCGTCAGCGGCTTTTTCTGCTTTTTCCATTTCGTCAGTCGTTTTGCCTAATTCCTGCTCTGTCTTTACAAGCGCTGCTTTCTGGTAATTTAACTGGGTTTCAAGTTTTTTACTTTCTTCGCTATTGTCTCCTGTTGCCTTGCGACATTTTTCTAAAGCCGCCTCGGTTTCTTTTACCTTTTTTGCCTGCTCGTCGTATGTTTTCTGTAGTACCGCCTGCTTTGCTTTCAGCGCATCTACGCTGCTTGCATTGTCCTTATATTCAGCCGTTACAAGTTTCATTTCAGAATTAAGCACTTTAAGGGTGCTGTTAATTTCCTTGCAGGCTGCTTTATACTCTGCCTCTCCGTCAAAACTTAACCTTGTTTTGACGTTCTGCGTCTTATCTGCCATAATTAAAAGCCCCCTAACGCTATGTCTATATCGTCCATGTTTTCTGTAGCTGCTGGTGTTCCCGCCTGTTCCTGTCGGAAAATGTGCGGGTTATATTCCTTGTGATATTTAAACAGTGTCGTTATCTGGTATGGTGTTTTTCTCCATGCCTCACGTTCCCTGTATCTCAAAAGCACTACTGCAATATACAAAAGCCGTGCAGTATCTAATTTTCCTGCACGGCTGCCCTGTTTCCCTCTTCTGTTGTTTCTTCTCCGTCGTTTTCGTTCTCTGTGTCGCTGTTGTCTCCCGCAGTTCCTCTGTAGAACGATTTAAAAATAGCGTTCTGTACTTCCTGCAAATTTCCTGCGTGTATCAGTCTGCCTACCCTCTTCTCTTCAAGCAGCTGGGCGTTTTCGTCCTCTGCTAAAAGTGCCTCGTTAATAAGCAGCGTAAGTAACCACCTTGTATCTTTAAAAAGGTTTGGGTTATCTTTATTGAATACCTCACTTAATTTGTCGTAGCCCCCAAACTTTTCCTGTACTTCGTCTAATGCGTTCAGTGAAAAAAGTAAACCATATTCTTTGCCGTTCAGCTCTACGGGAAAAGCCCCGCTCTTTAATGCTCCCATGATATAAAATTAAGGCGCAGCCCATGCTACGCCTCTCTCCTTTCCTGTTTTATACACTTTCCATTGCTGCTGCCTTTTCCGGCACTGCTGTAAACCACGTTTTAGCCGCTGCGCTTTCCTCTGTTCCCACAAAGTCTGCTTTCCACAAGTTATCTTTCTTTCTTGTTGTAAAAGATGCCTCAATGTCCGGCGTGTTAAACTTGATACTCTCGCCCTTTGTTTCGTACTTTTCAGACGGTACTTTAAATTTTGCTTTAAGCAGCCATACGTAACGGTATTTACCACCCGTTTTCTTAGCTCTGAACCCTACAGCAACATACGGCGGCTCGTCCTCTTTTCCCGCCCATACTACGCTGTTCTTATCTACTGCCTGCCCCAGCAGCTCTGCCAGCACTTCCGGCGTAAGGTCTTTAATTCCCAGCTTAAGCGTTCCGCTTGCAAACTCCGTGACGCTCTCGCTTAATGTGTCGTCTGCATACAAGCTGCCGTCTGCTGTCTTTACGGATAAATCGGCGCTCATTGCCTCTGCCATTTTCTTAGGTGTCCCGTAGCTCTCTGCTCCGTCTGCCTCTGTGCATACGGCATAATATAAATCTTTCAGTCCCAGTGTCATTGTTTAATCACTCCTCTTTCAAAATCTCGACTGTGATAGGCACTAACCAGTACCCCGTTTCTGTTTCGTAGCTTTCTGCGTCTATGCTGTTGATATAAACGCCTGCTGCTTTCAATACCTCTTTTGTCTTATCAAGCTGCGCCTCAAAATCGCCCTTATGGAAAAGCGTAACTCTATACATTTCCCTGCGCTCTTTCTCTTCGTCGTCTGCATTTACCGCAGGCGTACCCAGCAGCCGCAGAAACGTATAATATGCGTCTGGCTTATCCCGTCCAGTGTAAACGCCTCTCTGGGCTGGCAACCCTGCGCTTTCTAAAATCTCCTGTATACTCATTCGCCTGTTTCACTCTCCCATATACTGCGCTGTGCCTCTACTACCTTTTCGTGCGCCTTTTCGTTTGCCACTGTCATATAAGGGCGTGCAGCGTGGCTACTTGTGCCGTACTCTGCCACAAAGCCGATTGTTGCATAGCGCACCTTGCTTTTATCTCCTTTTCTGTCGTTTCCATGCTTTGCCCGTCCCTGTGGGTATATCTCTACGTATTTCTCCGTATCGTCGCCCTTTACGCCCGTAGCTTTTATGGAATTGATAAAACCGCCCGTTTCATTCAGTCCCATTGCCTGTGCCTCTGCTCTCTGTGCCTCTATCAGCACATCAGCACCAGCTTTAAGCATTTTGGGGACTGCCTCAACTGTAGCCGCCTCTCTCCGGCTGAAAGCGTCTATAATATCTTCCAGCCCGACTGTGTTAAACTCTCCCATGCTTACACCTCGTTTCTGTGGCGTAAATCTGTAAGCGTAAGCTCTATGGTGTCTGTTCCTGTATCGTAGGTCTTAAGTACAAAATAGCGCCGCCCGTTTACTTCTACTACGTCCTCGCCGCCATAATCTGCCTTGTGTACCTCGTACTTTGCCTCTACCAGTTTTCCTGTCTGCTGGCTCTTAAAATATTCACTGTACCCTACTGATTTTTTGTTGCAGAATACAGTGCGGGGGCTTTCTTCCGGCTTTACTGCAAAGCCGTTTTTATTTACCCTGTTTTCTGCTGTTGTTTCTGCAATAAGTGTTAATTCGTCCAGCCACTCCACCGCTTTACACCCCACTTTCTGTGCTGTTGGTGTCCGTTTCGGACACTTGCGGCGCTGTGTTGTATTCTGCTGATAAAGATAAGCGCATTTTAAGTGCGTCGTATGACTTTCTAAATTGTTCCGCAGCATTGTTAAAACCAAACTCTGCCTTGCAATACAGTGTAATTGCTCTGATAATCAACCCGTCTGTCTCTTTTATCACTTTTACGCCGTCGTTTTTCATATCAGCTTTGCAGGCGGCTATACAGTCGTTTATTTCCTCTGTGATTTTCTCACTGGTGCTGCTGATACGCAGCGCCGCCCGCATTTTCTCGGTTAATGTTGTGGTATCTGCTGCCACAGCCTGCACCCTCTTTCTTACTCTTCTATTACTGCTGCTACGCCTGCCTCTTCCAGAACTGCTGCACGTTCTCTGGTTACTGTGTAAGTATCTCCTGTATCCTTAATCTGGTTCAATTCCTTATCAAGAAAACGGTTCTTTGCTCTCACTTTTACCAGCCCTGCTGTTTTCTTTTCTTCCTCGGCTTTTGCTGCTGCCTCTGCCGCCTTTCTCTCTTCTTCGGCTTTCGCTGCTGCCTCTGCTGCTACTTTTTTATCCTCTTCCGTAAGCTCGCTGTCGTCTGGTATATCTACCTCGACGGCTGCGCAGCGTGCAGCAATTTCTTTCTTTGTTCCCTCTGCATCTACGCCCAGCTGCTTTGCCAGTTCCTGCAAATCTGCTTTATTATAGCTTTCCAACTGCTTTACGTCTAAATGTCCTTTCATTGCCTGCCTCGCTTTCTTACACTGCTGTTACGCCCTTTTTAACTAAGATAATGCCCGCAGCGTCAGCTACTTTGCCGTCCGCAACCATTAAGCACTTATTCTTAATCTTGTTGTTGTCGTGGTCTGTCCACTTCACTACCTGCATTTCCATGTTGGTATTGATAACGTAATCAGAGAAATTCATAAATACTGCGATTACGTCGCCCTCGTTTGCGTCGTCCCAGCTCGGTAAAACGTCGTCCTCTACTGTTTCTACGTTCTTACCCATGAAACGGTATGTTTCCTCTCCATTCACGCCGTAGTTTGTGCGTCCGATAGGCTGCCCGTTCTTATCTTCCATACCGTCAATGCCAGTATCAAAAGTGGACTGGTTCATAACAAAGCTGCCGTTTCTGTACGCCTTTTTCATTTTACCTTTTACCTTGTGCCAGCCGTTCCAGCTTGCGTACTCTTCCGGTGTCAGAGTAATTACAGTTGTTACCCTGTTGTCTTTAAGAACACCCAGCGGCTGCCCCTCACCTGTACCGTTGAAAATGGCAATTTCAATAGCCTTTACCATTGCCTCTGTTGCCATAGGTACAAACAAATCAGTAAACATTTTCAGCGTTACTACATTCGCTAAAATGCTCTGGGAAATTTTGCACTCCAAACCGTAATAATTGAATGTTACGGAATTTTTAGCAGATGCTTTCTGGTCGTCGCTGCTCTTTTCCTCTGCAATCCAGTGCGCAGTAGGCTTTAAGTCTGCAATCGGAATGGAAACGCCGCCCTGTACGTTAATCTTGCGCACCTTTGCATAAATGCTGCCGTAGCTTTCCAGTTTCTGAATGATTTCATTCATAATAGTTGTCGGAATTACAGCGCCACTGTCTGCTGTGGTGGTGGTTTCAGCTGCTCTGTACTCTGCCGGAATAGCAACGCCTCTGCATACATAATTCATAAACGCTTTTCTGTATGCCATAGTGTCGTATTTGTCCTCTGGTTCTCCTGCTCCTGCGCCGCCTGCTCCCTTGAAATTTCTAAGCAGCGTGGTATCTGCTCCCGCTCCACCTGTCGGCTCTCCTGCTGCAATTCTTTCAAGCAGCTTTTTACGTTTCTCTGCCGCTGTCAGTAAAGCGGTACGCTCTTCCTGTAAGTCTGTTACCTCTGTTTCCAGTTTTGTAATTTCCTCGTCCGTAAGCTCTGCCGCTCTGGTGTTAAGCTCTTCTTTGATTTCGGCTAATCTTGCCTCAATTTCCTTTAATCTCATAGTCTGTGTTCTCCTTTTTTGTTTTTGGTTTTTATAAGCTCGCCTTAATCTTTAGTATTGCTGCCCGCCTCTTAAGCAACTCCTGCCGCTCCCGCTCATAACTCCTACTCGCAAAAGCACGGGCGCTTATTTCAGTATCGTTATTTGCCGGAATACTCACGGCTGATACATCATAAACCTTTTTGATTTTCAAAATTGTTCTTGTATGTGTTTCTCTGTCGTAGCTTTCCTCTGCCACTGTAAACGCCCATGACATTTTAGTAATCATTCCTGCGCTTATGTCTTGATATAGCCCACGGGCTAAGTCTGTCCGGCTTAAGTCTGCTGCCACGAAAAGCCCCTTTACGTCCGGCTCTAAAATCAGCGTATTATTTGACTGTCTGGCAAATACTCTGCCCTCATGGTCGTACTGCATGATAACGTCGCTCATGTCTGCGCTGTCTAATGCGTGTGCGTCTATTCTTTCGTAAATCTTTGTGCCGTCCTCAAACTCATATAAAAGGTATGGCGCATTAAATGTAGTAGCGTAGCCCTCTACGTAGCACTCCGACTGTAAGCGCTTTTCGCCGGAACTCTGCGCAGCCAGAGGCGCTACCAGCGTTCTATATTCCCGCTCTTTCTTAACTGGCATTATTTACACCCTCTTTCTCTTCCTGTCCGTTCTGCGGCTCTTCTCCCGCTGCTGGTTCTGCCTGCTGCGGTACTTGCTGTATGATAACTGGCTGCTCACTTCCTTTGTGCAGCTCGCTTACCTCTGTATATTCCTTTCGGATATAATACTTTTCCCCGTTCTCAACGTGTGCCATGTTCCATATATCCATTACGCCGTTTCTGTTCAGTAGCGCACGGTCAAAAAGCTGTGTGCTTACGCTTAACTTTGTGGCGTTGCTGGCGTATTGTAGGCGGTTTGCAGAAAAGAAAATAGCATTGCCGCAGGCTCTTTCTCTCTCTGTAAAGCTCATATTTGTCATAACAAGCGATAGCTGTATTGCAAACGGCTCTATTTTCCCCTCGTAGTAAGCATTCCACGTATTTTCATCAAATTTATTTTGCAGAATATTCATATTTGTACCAAAATGCGTGCATACATTTTCCTGTATGTGCTGCATCTGCAATGCGTTTGGCGTATACGGTTTGCTTTCTACCTGTTTCAGCTCACTAAACTTGTTATCATAAATAATCATGCCGCTATCGTTGTCGGCGCTTAAGTTATCCTCTGTAAAGCGTTCCCGCTCTTTCTTTATATCCTCTGGTTTCAGCATATTTGCCACCTTTGCCAGAAAACGGATATTTGCCGAATTTTTTACAGCGTTTATAATTCCCTCATTCTGCGTATGTATCAACTGCATAGTTGGTGCAAGCGTGCTGTTGTCCTCTCCGAAAAGGTCGTCTTTATATTCAAAGTCTGTCATAATGCCTACACGCTCAAACTCAATAGCTCCATAGCTGCCATTTGCAAACAGATACCGTAAATATAATTGTCCCTCGCTCTCTACCACCTCGCAGCGTTCAGCCCGCAGCGGATACCAGCCACATAAGCGCCCGTATTCGTCCTCGATAGGTATAATAAAAGCGGTGTGTTCCACCGCTACATACGTTGCCAGACGCTTTATAAATTTTGTTGTATCCATAAAGTAGTTGGGTTTATGCTGCAATGTCTTTTCCAGCGACTTAAGGGCGCTGCCCTCTATCTCCGGCTTTAGCTTGCTGCAATGTGTGGCAAAATTATTTATAGCCGTTCTGGTCAAATCCATTTCATACACGCCGCCGCTAAAGCTGGTAAACGTCGGGCTGTATCCGTTCAGCATTTTGAAATAATTACCTATGGCTTTTAACTCTTTGCCATGAAAAAGATAGTCTAAAAATTTCATGCCGTTTACACTCCTTTCTATGCGACATTTTTAAGCAGCTCGCCGCACTCTTCCCAGTATTTCTGCCGCACGGTCATTGCATCTATGACAGATACAAAGCCGTCGATATGCGCCCGCTGCTCGATTTTTATAGGTCTAAATTTTCTTGTTTCCATGTTGTGCTTAAGCGCAACATTTAAGAAATGCGTCTTTAGTAAATTGTTATCGGCAATCTTAAAATCGCCGTCTTTTATGATGCCCTCAAACTCCCGTATAACTGGTGTAAGGTTTTCGCCTTGGTAAACGTCGTCCATGTGAAAACCATAATTTGCCATATCGGTAATAAGGTACTGGGCGCTGTATCTGTCGTAGCCGATTTTCAACGGTCGTATGCCGTAATCTTCCAGCAGCA
>OHKZ01000625.1_pt1 | contig 16513 bp, 19 predicted proteins | sample 1569011 | NCBI WGS metagenome assembly OHKZ01 (sample SAMEA3879564, study PRJEB24766) | human gut metagenome | biome: human-associated habitat; feature: feces | place: USA | collected 1985/1987
ATTCAGTAAGTCTACTCTAACACTTTCCAGTTCTCTCGTCAATCAGCTTTTCTTTGGAAGTTCATCGATCAGTTTCTCGATCACCTGCTTCTTCACATACACATCAAAGCTCAGCAGACAGATAAAGGAAAAGATTCGAAGAAACTCCTGGTCCTCCGCTTCTGCTTCCGGGAAGATGCGGGATGCAGTCTCATACTTCTCCGTCACGTCCTGCTTCATCTTCTCCACCTGTTCTTTTTCCAGACTGAAGACTTCCTCATAGATGGACTGCATGTTCATCTCTCCATCCTTATGGAAATACCGCTGGGTCAACGGTTCCAGCAGACTCTGGATATCGCCGATGGACAGAATGGATTTATAATAATAAATATAGATCAGAAGTAGCAGATGCTCCTTGGAATATTTCTTCTTAACAGGCGGCGGAAGCAGATTGTTCTTCGCGTAATTGTTGATCATGGTCTTGGTCAGAATCTTGTCATCTGCGTAGCGCTTGGTTGAAGAAAGCTGAGTATCCATAAATGTGGTCACCTGATCCATATATAAGTCGATATTCGGAATATCCTCGGGATGAATGTAGTCGATCCGGGACAGACTTTCCAGTATGCTGTTTAAAATATCATTTGTATCAATTGTCATATAATCACCTCGATGTACTTATTATATAGTAATGAAAACTAGATAGTCAAGCAGTATTTATTATTGATATATGATCATAACGAGAGTAAACTAAAAGAAAAACGGGAGGATTTCAGATGTTGAAAGCAGAACTCAGTCGATTTAAGGTAAAAGAAGGAAAATCCGGGAAAGTAGATGAATGGATGGCCTTTCTGAATGACCATATGGAAGATACACTTCTTACATTAGAGAATGAAAAAATGTTTGTAGAATCGATTCACCGGGAAGTGGTCAACGGAACAGAATTTCTGTATTGGTACTCTGTACAGGGAGAAGGCGGTACAGAGGTGTACGATTCAGAAAGCTATATCGATATCAGGCATCTGGAATATTGGGATGAATGTATCGATGATGATTATAAAGATAATGATATTCCGGCAGAAGTAGTGATGATCCCAAATAAGATCAGAGATGTTATGAAGTGAATACAGTCATTAAAATCCCGCTGTTTTGTAAGGAAATGGCGGAGATTTTTTATCTGTTTCCATAATATAGTTGACTTGAACGAAACTATGTTCGATAATAGAATCATGACAATTAAAGGAGATCAATTATGAGCATTTATGATACACTGAACGAACAGCAGAGGGAGGCGGTCTACTGCACGGATGGTCCGCTTCTGATCCTTGCGGGAGCGGGATCGGGAAAGACGAGAGTGCTGACGCACAGGATTGCATATTTAATAGAAGAAAAGGGGGTGAATCCATGGAATATCCTGGCGATCACGTTTACGAACAAGGCGGCCGGGGAGATGCGGGAGCGTGTGGATAATCTGGTGGGATTTGGATCAGAGAGTATCTGGGTGAGCACGTTTCACTCGACTTGTGTACGGATTTTGAGAAGACATATTGACCGCCTGGGGTATGATACGAATTTTACAATCTACGATACGGATGATCAGAAGACATTGATGAAAGATGTCTGTAAGCTGGTGGAGATCGATACGAAAGTATATAAGGAGAGAAATCTTTTAGCGGCGATTTCCTCAGCAAAAAATGAGATGATTTCCGCACAGGAGTATGCGCTGAATGCGCAGGGGGACTTTGGAAAAGAGAAGATCGCCAAGGTATATCAGGAGTATGAAAAGCAGATGCATGCCAATAATGCACTGGATTTTGACGACCTGCTCGTGAAGACGGTGCAACTGTTTGAGACTCAGCCGGATGTGCTGGAGAATTATCAGGAGCGGTTTCGTTATATTATGGTGGATGAGTATCAGGATACAAATACCGTGCAGTTCCAGCTGGTGAGTCTGCTGGCGGGCAAATACAGAGATCTCTGTGTGGTCGGTGATGATGATCAGTCCATTTATAAATTCCGGGGAGCCAATATTAAAAATATTTTGAATTTTGAACAGGAATTTCCCGATGCGACAGTCATCAAACTGGAGCAGAATTATCGTTCTACAGGCAATATCCTGGATGCTGCAAATGCAGTGATCAGCAACAATGTGGGTAGAAAGGACAAGCAGCTTTGGACAGATAATGGAGAAGGAGAGAAGATTAAGTTCTGCCAGTTTGATACCGGATATGATGAAGCAGAATATATTGCAGATGACATTGAAAGGGAAGTCAGAAACGGGGCATCTTACAATGATCATGCGATTTTATACCGGACTAACGCGCAGTCCCGTCTGTTTGAGGAACGGTTTGTGGCACAGAATATTCCATATAAGATTGTCGGCGGTGTGAATTTCTATGCGAGAAGAGAAATCAAGGATGTGCTTGCATATCTGAAGACCATCGACAATGGAAAAGATGATCTGGCAGTCAGAAGGATCATCAATGTACCGAAGCGAGGCATTGGCCTGACTACGATCAATCGAATTCAGGAGTCAGCGGCGTCCAGAGGAATCGGATTCTATGATGCTCTTTTAGGGCTGGATCTGATACCGGGGGTGGCAAGAGGTGCTGCAAAGCTGGAAGGATTTGTGGCATTGATCGAGTACTTTAAGGGAGTGGCAGAAACCTTAAGTCTGTCGGATCTTTTGCAGGAAGTAATCGATAAGACGGGATACATAGAGAGTCTGGAAGCAGAAGGAAAAGAAGAGTCAGAGACAAGAATTGAAAATATCGACGAGCTTCGAAGCAAGGTTGCGGTTTATGAAGAATCCTGTCTGGATCAGGATGAAAAACCGACACTTAGCGGATTTTTGGAAGAAGTCGCATTGGTGGCAGACATTGACAGTCTGGATGAGGAACAGGATTATGTAGTTTTAATGACACTGCACAGTGCAAAAGGTCTGGAATTTCCACATGTGTATCTGGCAGGAATGGAAGACGGACTGTTTCCAAGTTATATGACAGTTACATCAGATGACAGGGAGGATATGGAAGAAGAGCGGCGCCTCTGCTATGTGGGAATCACAAGAGCAGAGCAGAAGTTGACCATGACCAGTGCTATGCGGCGGATGGTGCGGGGAGAGACACAGTACAATAAAGTGTCCCGGTTTATGAAAGAAATTCCATTGGAACTGCTTGACAATGGCAACCGTTCTTCGAAAATGTTTGAAGAAAGACAGGAGATTCCGAAACAGACTGCGTATACGCAGGCAAAACAGACCTTTAAGGCAAAGGCATTTTCTGCGGCTGCGCCAAAACAGTTTGCAGTCAGCAAAGAAAAGGGGCTGGATTATGGTGTGGGTGACCGTGTCCGGCACATGAAATTTGGAGAAGGAACCGTGACACAGATTACGGAAGGCGGCAGAGATTTTGAGGTAACCGTAGAGTTTGACACCGCCGGAGTGAAAAAAATGTTTGCCGGATTTGCCCGTTTGGTAAAATTATAGAAATTATGTGAATTTGGCATAAATCAGTAGTAATCTGAAAATGATAGTGTTATAATAATGAAAAGCAAACCTGTACGGCGGCAAGGAGAAAGGACGTGAATATATGAGTAAAGTTGAGGAATTGATCGCAGAGTCAAAACTGAATGAATTACTGAAAAAGAAAGATGATGAAAAAGTGAAAAAGACAGTCATCTGGGTATTGGCGATTGTAGGTGCTGTTGCAGCAGTGGCAGCGATCGCATATGCGGTATATTGCTTCTTTACACCGGATTATCTGGAAGATTTCGAAGAAGATTTTGATGATGATTTCGATGATTATTTCAGTGAGGAAGATCAGGTTTAATCAGAACGAAAAGAGAACAGAAGACAGGATGTGGTCGGAATACACTGCACCCTGTCTCTTTTTTCGTCAGGAAGTATTACAAAAACAAAGAAAAGATAAGGATAAAAGAGAATGAAAAAAGGACAAGTATTAGAAGGAACGATAGAAAAAGTGGAGTTTCCCAATAAAGGAGTTGTCACAGTTGCAGAAGAAGGCAAATCTGTGATCGTAAAGAACGGGATTCCGGGACAGAAGGTAAAATTCTGTGTGAATAAGTTTAAGCGAGGAAATGCAGAGGGGCGCCTGTTGGAAGTGCTGGAGAAATCTCCGCTGGAAACAAGAAAACCGGTGTGCAGCATTTTCCCGGTATGCGGAGGGTGTATGTACCAGACCATGTCTTATGAAGCACAGATGGACATGAAGGCAGAACAGGTGAAAAACATTCTGAATGAAGCAGTGAACGGTGAATATCTTTTTGAAGGAGTGAAGGCAAGTCCGAAAGAATTTGCATACCGCAATAAGATGGAGTTCTCGTTCGGCGACGAGTATAAGGACGGGCCTCTGACATTGGGACTGCATAAAAAAGGCAGCACGTATGATGTGCTGACAGCGTCAGACTGCAAGCTGGTACATGATGACATGACAAAAATCTTAAATTGTGTGCTGGAATATTTTAAGGAGCGAAATGTCAGCTATTATAAGAAAATGCAGCATACAGGCTATCTGCGTCATTTGCTGCTTCGGAGAGGTGACCGCACAGGAGAAATCCTGGTCAATCTGGTTACAACTACACAGGAAGAACACGATATGTCTCCATTAAAAGAGGCACTCCTTAATTTGGAACTGGAAGGGAAAATCGTGGGATTTCTTCATATTTTAAATGATTCTCTTTCTGATGTGGTTCAGAGTGATGAGACCAGAATCATTTACGGGCAGGACTATTTTTATGAGAAGCTGTTGAATTTGGAATTCAAGATCACGCCGTTTTCTTTCTTTCAACCAAATTCAAGAGGGGCGGAAGTGCTTTACAGTACAGTTCGTGATTATATCGGAGATATCAACGATATGACAGTGTTCGATTTGTTCAGCGGAACTGGGACGATCGCGCAGGTGCTGGCGCCGGTGGCAAAACAGGTGATCGGTGTGGAGATTATCGAGGAAGCTGTGGAGGCAGCCAAAGAAAATGCTGCACACAACGGACTTTCCAACTGTAAATTTATTGCCGGGGACGTATTTAAAGTGTTGGATGAGATTGAGGAAAAACCGGATGTGATCGTCCTGGATCCGCCAAGAGACGGGATTCATCCAAAGGCTTTGCCGAAAATCCTGGATTACGGAGTGGACAAGATTGTCTACATTTCCTGTAAAGTGACCAGTCTGGCACGGGATCTGGAGATGATACAGGCAAGAGGATATGAGGTTGTGAAGAGTGTGGCGGTGGATCAGTTTTGTCAGACGGTGCATGTGGAGACGGTGTGTTGTCTACAGAAAAGAGAGATTATATGAGTAAAAGAAAGAAGATCAAAACGACAAAAGAACAAATTGTAGAGTACTGGGAAGCAGAAGTGGATGAGTGTGGATTTTTCAGAAGCACATGAGAGATGCTCGAGAAGTGGATGTAAGAGACATCTTTAGAGATGCCATATAGTTCCAGAATCACTTGGATGAGAAGATATTCCATCAAATCATGTATTATTATGCAGTAGGTGTCATCTGGATAATCCAAATGTTGCTGATCCGGAGATTATGTGGGATTGGCTGAGAGCTTATAAGATAAGTTTTTATGATATGTTTTGGCAAGTCCAGGGGATGAAGGAATATGAAAAGATTTACGCGTGTTCCTTTCAATACAGCAACCTTGGTAGGCATTTTCAGAAGGGCATTGAAAGAATATGATAGAGTGCATGGAAGGGCGACAAAACGGAATGTTGTTCCTTATATTAAAGTAACTGAATATCTGTAAAGAGTGAAAGCGTATTCTGGTAAGGTGGGAGAATGAAATCTGCATTGGGAAGGTTAGAGGAAAATTATGGAATATATAGCACATATCGATGAAAAAGATAAAAAAAGGATACAGACAGTAAAAAATCATTTGGAAGGAACGGCAAAACTTTCAGGAGAATTTGCGGGAAAATTTGGGAAAGAAGACTGGGGTTACTGTAATGGGATGCTACATGATATTGGAAAGTATTCTGTGGATTTCCTGAAAAGGATCACAGGGGAAAGTAATCAGAGGGTGGATCACTCTACGGCAGGAGCGAGGGTCTGCGTGGAGAAAGGTGGAAAGTACCGTTTTTTAGAATATTGCATCGGTGGGCATCATACCGGGCTTCCGGATTATGGCAGTAATTATGACAATGCAGGTGATCCTACGCTAATGGGGAGAAGAAAGAAAAAAATCAGTGATTATCAGGTATATCAGACAGAAATTGATATTCCGGAAATCGTAACGGATCCATTTGATTTCAAGAAGACAGTGAATCTAGATTTTTCCATGAGTGTTTTTATAAGAATGTTGTATTCTTGTCTGGTCGATGCTGATTTCCTAGATACAGAGGCATTTATGAGTCGTGGGAAAAAGGTAAGAAATTCTGGGGAACCGGTGGGAGTTCTTCTTGAAAAATTGGAAAAGCATGTTTCAGAATGGCTGAAAAATCAGGACATGGATACAGTAAATGGAAGGAGAACAGAAATTTTAAAGCATTGTTTAGAAGAAGGAAGATCTGAGAGAGGACTATTTCGTCTGACAGTTCCGACTGGCGGTGGAAAGACAATAGCTTCTTTGGCGTTTGCATTACGTCATGCAGTCGAAAATCAAATGGATCGGGTAATTTATGTCATTCCATATACAAGTATTATTGAACAGAATGCGAAGGTGTTCAGAGAGATTTTAGGAGACGAAAATGTGCTGGAAAATCATTGTAATATTGCTTATGAAGTGGATTCTCAAAGAGCGGAAGAACTTCAGCCAATGCAGCTTGCAGCTGAGAACTGGGATAAACCGGTTGTTGTTACAACAAACGTACAGTTTTTTGAATCCTTATTTGCAAATAAGCCTTCCAAATGCAGAAAATTACATAATATTGCAAATAGTGTGATTATTTTTGATGAAGCGCAGATGTTGCCAAACGATTATCTGAAACCGTGCATTGCAATGATAGAAGAACTTCTCAATAATTATAAGACGAGTGTTGTTTTGTGTACAGCAACTCAGCCGGCTTTAAAATCATTTTTCCAGAGTGAAGTCTTAGCAACAGAGCTGTGTCCTAGAATGGATGAACAATTTCATTTTTTTAAGAGAACATTGTTTGAAAATATCGGAACAGTGACGGAAGATTGTCTGATGAACAAGCTAACGGAGGAATATCAGGCACTTTGTATTGTCAACACGAAAAAGAGAGCACAAAATATTTACAAAGAGTTAAAAGAAGACGGTGTATACCATTTATCCACAAGTATGTATCCGAAGCATAGAAAACGGGTTTTAAATGAGATAAGAGAAAGGCTCGGGGAAAATAAAAAATGTATTCTCATTTCCACCAGCCTTGTAGAGGCAGGCGTAGATCTTGATTTTCAGTCAGTTTACCGAGAACTGGCAGGAGTGGATTCCATGATACAAGCGGCAGGACGATGCAACAGAGAAGGGCAGCGTAAGGTGGAAGAGAGTAAAGTGTTGATTTTTAGATTTGAAGAAAAAGAGAACATTTTAGGACAGCGTCAGCAGATCGATGTAACAAAAAGTCTGATAGCAGATGGAAGGAATCTCTCAGATAGAGAGACTATTACAAGATATTTTGAAATGCTGTATCATATCAAGGGAGAAAGTCTGGATAAGAAAAAAATCATGGACGAGTTTACAAATAAGAAAATAAAATATCGGTTTGCGCAAGTAGGAAAAGACTTCCGATTGATTGAACAAAATACAAAAACAGTTTTTATAAATTGTGAAGAGGAAGCAGATAAGATTCTCCGAGAATTAAAAGTGAAAGGATTTACCAGATCTGGGATGCGAAATGCAACTCAATATTGCGTTACAGTGTATGATCAGACATTTGACAAGATGTATGGCGCCGGCATGCTGAAACCAATAGCGGAAAATATGGAAGATTTTTATGAATTGACAGATGAGAGCAGATATACAGAAGAGATGGGGCTGGAATTAGAAATTGATAATGGGATGGTATTGTTTTTTTAAAGAATTATGAAATAGAATGGATAGGAAATGAAAGAAGCAGTGAATATGCAGAACTTTGAGGAGTTCTATCATAAACACTGCTTCTTTTGCAGTAGTTAAAGCTACTACTAATATTTCAATCCACAGAAAAATCCGACAAGGTAAGTATAGCATACAGCTTTTTAAGGCTCAAGGAGTACAATAGAAAAATGTAGTATATTAAAAATTCATTAGAAGTATTTTAACAAAATGGTATTTGGGTTGATTAGTGAGGAAAAGTATGATATATTGACAATATAAGAGAATAGATAAAATAATGAGAATAATAAGGTGAAATAGATAAAGGAGTATGTGGATGATTTTATATCATGGAAGTAATGCGATAGTGGAATATCCTGAGATTAGAAAAGCGAAATATAACAAAGATTTTTATTTTGGATTTTATTGCACACGATATCAGGAACAAGCAGAACGATGGGCTACGAGATATGGAAAAAAGGGATATGTTAATCAATACGAATATGAGCCAAATGAAAAATTGAATTACCTTTTATTTGAAGAAATGACAGAAGAATGGTTGGATTTTATTGTGGCGTGTCGTCAGGGGAAATCACACAAATATGATATTGTGGAAGGACCAATGGCAGATGATACGATTTATAATTATATACAGAATTTTATTGATGGGAAAATATCAAGGGCTGCATTTTGGGAGTTGGTAAAATTCAAGTATCCTACTCATCAGATTAGCTTTCATACGATTTCTGCTTTGGATACACTGAAATTTGTAGGATGTGAGGTGTCATATGGCAAGAAAAAATAACAATCACCTATTTTTTACATGTAGTTTGATTGAATATATTGGAAGAAAAGTGAAAAGAACGAGAAAACAGGTAGTAGATTTTCTTGGAGAAGAACGGATTGAGAGAATTTATGAGTATGCAGATGTGTTCCACTGCGAGCCAATTGAGAAGGTGGCGGATGAATTTATAGAGGAAAGTAAGATAACATTGGGAAATTTTGATAATGAGAAGGAGTGTAAGTATTTAGTCCCTGATTACTGGAATATAGGAGAAGTATATGAGCGTTTGATAGAAGACTCCTATGGCGATGAGGAAGTTATAAAGGGAATTTGGGAGGTATATCATTCATGGATTGATGAGCATATTTCAGATTATAATACAGATTTTTATTATCAGCCACGAGATTATATTGCAGCGTGTTACGAGGAAGGAGTGATCTTATAATGAGAATGAAAAAAGAGGTGAGAATATGGGAATGGGAGTAAAGGTAAAAGTCTGGGGAGATTATGCATTATTTTCACGTCCTGAGTTAAAAGTAGAACGATACTCTTATGACGTAATGACACCTTCGGCGGCGAGAGGAATTTTGGAAGCTATTTACTGGCATCCGGGGATGCGGTGGATCATTGATAAGATATATGTAAAAAATCCGATTCATTTTACAAGTGTACGAAGAAATGAAGTGAAGAGTAAGGTTTTAGCCAGTAATGTACTGTCAGCGTATAATGGGGGCAAGAAACCTCTTTATATAAGCAGTAAAGAAGAAATCGTTCAGAGAGCTTCTATGATTTTGACGAATGTGGAGTATGTAATCGAAGCACACTTTGAGATGACAGAGAAGGCAAATGAAACAGATAATCCAGGGAAATTTAAGGATATTATGATGAGACGTCTGAGAAGAGGAGAGTGTTATCATATGCCATATTTTGGATGCAGAGAGTTTCCGGCAAACTTTGCATTATGTGAGGAAGAGGAAATTAAGACCGCTTTTGACGATGTGCCTGAAAAAGATTTCGGATTGATGTTGTTTGATATGGATTATAGCGATAAAGAAAATATCAGTCCAATGTTTTTTAGGGCGGTTATGAAGCGTGGAGTCATAGATTTGCAGAATTGCGAGGTGATACGATGATTTTGCAGGCGCTTGCGAAATATTATGAAAACCTGGCAGAGGAGGGAAAGGTACCTAAGCCTGGATGGTGCAGTGCAAAAGTATCTTATCAAATCAATCTGTCTGAAGAGGGAGATGTAAAGGGAATCAGCTGTTTGAAGACAGAGGAAGAGCGGGGAAAGAAAACGGTTCAGGTTCCTCAAGTGTTTTTAGTACCTGAGATGGTTACAAGATCTTCGGGTGTATCTGCTAATTTTTTGTGTGACAATGCGAAATATTTACTTGGGATCAGCCAGGAAACAGATGAAAAAAGCAAAAAGAGAGCAAAAGAGTGCTTTGATGCTGCAAGGGAAAGACATCTATCTATATTGGCTCCGGGAAAAAGTACGATGGCCAAGGCAGTATACTTATTTTTTGAAAAGTGGAATCCTGAAGAAGCAATGGAACATCCGGAAATCAGAGATAATTGGGAAGAAATTACAGATGGAAGCAATTTGATTTTTGGAATGGACATGGATTACGCTCAGGATGATACAGAGGTCAAGGTGGCTTGGGACAGTCATAATTCCGGGGAGAGTAAAGATGTCCAGGGAATTTGTCTTGTGACGGGAGAAAGAGCAGAAATAGCAAGAATCCACAGAGGAATCAAAGGTGTTCCGGGTGCGCAGTCAAGTGGAGCGGCACTGGTTTCCTTTAATGCACCTGCGTTTGAGTCATATGGAAAGGAGCAAAGCTATAATGCTCCGGTAGGAACCTATGGAGAGTTTGCTTATACAACGGCACTGAATTATTTGTTATCGAACAGAACATATTCACTACAGATCGGGGATACGATGGTTGTTTTCTGGGCAGAAAGTGCAGAGACAGATTACCAGGCTGTATTTATGGGATGTATGGATTCACCTACAGATAATCAGGAGGAATTAAAGAGCCTTTTTGAACGGATACGGTTAGGACAGCCTGTAATATATCAGGGAAATGAATTGGATCCAGAACAAAGGTTTTATGTTCTTGGATTAGCGCCGAATGCGGCAAGATTATCCGTGCGGTTTTTCTATGAAAATTCATTTGGAAACATTTTGAAAAATATTTTTGCCCATTATAAGAGGATGGAGTTAATCAGACCCAAATGGGAACAGAAAGAGTATCTGAGCGTGAGGGAAATGCTGTTTGAAACGGTTAATAAAAAATCAACGGATAAAAAGCCAGTATCAAACATGGCTGCCATGACTTTTCGGGTAATTTTATCAGGCAGCAGATATCCGGAACGCTTGTATTCAGATACCTTGATTCGCATCCGTGCAGAGCAAGATGAAGGAAAACTTAATTGGAGAAGGATCGCCATTATAAAGGCATATTTAATGAGAAATCGTAACTGGGAGAAAGGAGAGGATTATATGGGATTGAATGAAGAAAGCAATGATATTGCGTATGTACTTGGAAGGCTGTTTTTTGTTTTGGAAGCGATACAGATAGAAGCAAATCCAGATATCCAGGCGACAATTCGAGACCGGTATTACAATTCAGCATGCGGAACACCTGCATCTGTATTTCCTATTTTGATCAAGCTCAAAAATAGTCATTTAAAAAAAATAGGAAGAGAGAAGGACGGAGCAAAAAAATATTATGAAAAACTTTTAGCTGAACTTATGTGGAAGATAGATTGTCAGAAAGGTTTTCCAAAACGATTGTCGTTGGAAGAGCAGGGAATGTTTGCAATCGGTTATTATCATCAGAAACAGAAAAAATATGAAAAAAGGGAGGAAAAATAAATGAGTGAAGTGATTAAAAACAGGTATGAATTTGTAGTTTTATTTGATGTGGAAAATGGAAATCCGAACGGGGATCCGGACGCGGGGAATATGCCGAGGATTGATCCGGAAAGTGGACTTGGGTTAGTCACAGATGTCTGTTTGAAAAGAAAAATCCGGAATTATATTGAGACGGTCAAAGAAGATGCAGAAGGCTATAAGATTTATATAAAAGATGATGTTCCTCTAAATAGAAGTGACCGTGAGGCATGTGCAAGTGTTGGAGTGGAGGAAACAGACGAGAAAAAGGTAACAGAATCTTTGAAAAAATTAAAGAAAAATGATGAGAATGTCGATGTCAAAATCCGGGATTATATGTGCCAGAACTTTTTTGATATTCGAACATTTGGTGCTGTGATGACAACGTTTGTAAAAGCTGCTTTAAATTGTGGACAGGTAAGAGGACCGGTACAGCTTGGATTTGCAAGAAGCATTGATCCAATTGTTTCGCAGGAAGTTACAATCACGAGGGTGGCGATTACTACAGAAAAAGATGCTGCGAACAAAAGTACGGAAATGGGAAGAAAGAGTGTAGTACCTTATGGACTGTATCGTGTAGAAGGGTATGTATCTGCGAACCTGGCTCGGAAAGTGACAGGATTTTCAGAGGAAGATCTTGAATTGTTGTGGGAAGCAATTATCAATATGTTTGAACATGATCATTCTGCCGCAAGAGGAAATATGGCAGTCCGGGAACTGATCGTATTTAAACACAGCAAAGAATTAGGAGATTGTCCGGCTTATAAATTATTTGATTCTGTGGAGGTGCGAAAAAAAGAGGAAGTAGAATATCCTAGAAGTTATAGAGATTATATTGTTGAGGTTCATGAGGAAAATATACCGGATTCAGTAGAAATGAAAAGGATGATTTGATGGAATATGCAGAAGATGATTATTTGATGTTATCAGGTATTCAACATTTTAAATTTTGCAGAAGACAATGGGCGTTGATTCATATTGAACAGCAATGGGCAGAAAATGTGCATACAGTTGTCGGGGAATTGATGCATAAAAGAGCACATGATCCGTATCTCGTGGAAAAGAGAAAAGATCTGCTTGTGGCAAGATCGCTTCCGATTGCTTCAAGATTGCTGGGAGTCAGTGGGGAATGTGATGTTGTTGAGTTTCACAGATGTGAAGATGGAGTAAAATTACACGGTCACAGAGGATTGTTTTCTGTTTATCCGATTGAGTATAAAAAGGGAAAGCCAAAAGTTACTGAGGAAGACAGACTTCAGCTTGCAGCGCAAGTATTGTGCTTGGAGGAAATGTTTTCTACAGAAATTCCAGAGGGAGCATTGTTTTATGGGGAAACAAGGAGGCGCGAGGTAATAACGATTACAGAGGAGTTGCGACAAGAAGTCATCGATATGTTTCAAGAAATGCATCAATATTTTGATAGGAAATATACACCGAAGATGAAATATAGTAAATCGTGTAATGCATGTTCTCTCAGAGATATTTGTTTACCTAGACTTGGAAAGTCGGGGTCTGTGAGGGCATATATTACTCAGATGCTGAAGGAGGAAGAGTAATGAGAAAGTTATTGAATACATTATATGTGACCTCTGAGAACAGTTATTTGGCATTAGATGGAGAAAATATTGTAATTCTTGAAGATTCGACTGAAATAGGACGCTTGCCTTTGCATAATTTAGAAGGAATAGTTTCTTTTGGATATAAAGGAACAAGTCCTGCACTTATGGGAGCATGTGCGGATCGGAATATTTCTTTGTGTTATATGACACCTCAGGGGAAATTTTTGGCCAGAGTAACGGGAAAGGTAAAAGGAAATGTTATATTGAGAGAACAGCAGTATGCCAGTACAAAAAGTGAAGAACAAAGTCTTGAGATAGCAAAGAATTGCATTTTAGGGAAGGTGCATAATGCAAGATGGGTGTTGGAACGTGCTGTTCGGGATCATAGTTTTCAAATAGATGTAGAACGAGTAAAGGCGGCATCTGAGTATTTGAAAAATTCTTTGGGATATATTCAAAATAGCCAATCAAAAGATCAGTTAAGAGGATATGAAGGCGAAGCAGCGAGTATTTATTTTGGAGTGTTTGAACAATTGATATTACAGCAGAAAAAGGATTTTAAATTTCAAGGTAGAAATAAAAGACCTCCAAAGGACAATGTAAATGCGTTACTGTCTTTTGTGTATACGTTGCTTACAAATCAGATTATATCGGCGCTGGAAAGCGTTGGTTTGGATCCGTATGTTGGATATCTTCATACAGAGCGTCCAGGTAGAGCATCATTGGCATTAGATTTAATCGAAGAATTAAGAGCAGTGCTGGCAGATAGATTTGTTCTATCACTGATTAATAAGAGGATAATTTCAGGTAAAAATTTTGTGACAAAAGAAAATGGAGCTGTATTGATGGATGATGATCTAAGAAAAAAATTGTTGACAGAATGGCAGAATAAAAAGAAAGAAACACTGACCCATCCGTATCTTAAAGAAAAGATAGAATGGGGAATGGTTCCTTATGTACAGGCCATGCTCTTGGCAAGATATTTGAGAGGGGATTTAGATGGTTATCCGGTATTTCTCTGGAAATGAGGCGAAAATGGGATGTTAGTGTTGATTACATATGATGTGAACACAGAAACAGCGGCTGGAAAGAGGAGATTGCGCCAAGTGGCAAAACAGTGTGTAAATTATGGGAGAAGAGTGCAAAATTCTGTATTCGAATGTATCTTAGATAATGCACAGTGTGTTATGCTTAAGGCAAAACTGACAGATATCATCGATGAAGAAGTTGATAGTTTGAGATTTTATTACTTGGGAAATCAATATAAAACAAAAGTCGAACATGTTGGTGTAGACAGAGGAATTTCGGCGGATGGAATTCTTATTATGTAACTGGGGTGCGGATGATAAGCAAACATAAAAATGCTGGGAGATTCGCACCAAAAAAATGCACAAAAATTAGTTGAAGAGGTGAAAGTTAGAGAAATATGATGAGGAAAAGAGAATGATATTGGTAGAATTGAGTAATATTAAAGAATATAAAGCCTAAAATTAGGCAAAATTGCTGTCACTCCCTTCGCGGGAGTGTGGATTGAAATAGAGAATTGCCACCTGCATCATTGTGGATAAAAAGTCACTCCCTTCGCGGGAGTGTGGTGGTATATGTGGTGGACGGGCTGCCGGAAGATGCCGATGATTTCCGGTATCCGGGAGATGCGATCGAACCGGAAATACAATCGGAGTTGGAACGTGCATTAAGCGGGGAAACGGTATTGCCGGAGAAGATTCTGGATACAGACTGGGGAAATATTTTTATTGCTTATTATCCGTTGTATAATGAATCAGGAGAAGTCATCGGTGCACTTGGAATAGAAGTTGCGGCAGATATAGAAGCCGAGGCGGTACATGACAAATCCATTATACAGAGACATGGCAAATACTGATTTTATGACAGAACTAAAGAACAGAAATTCTTATGAGACAGACCGGCAGAACCTGGATGCAAAGAAGAAATGGAATGGCCTGACAGTGGCAGTGATCGATGTGAACAATCTGAAGCTGGTAAATGATCGGCTGGGGCATGCTGTGGGTGATGATTGTATTGTGAATGCAGCACGGGTCCTGCAGAGTGTTGAATCTCAAAAAGTTACGGCGTATCGATACGGCGGAGATGAATTTATACTATTATTAGAAAATTATCCGGAACCGGAAAAGCTTCTTGTCCGTGTAAAAGAAAAGTTTGCAAAATACGGGGATAAATAGGAAGTGCCTGTTGCTCTGGCAGCAGGTTATGCATAGTTTGACGAAAATTTGGATCAGGAGATTGCAGATACACAGAGACGTGCAGATGAACAGATGTATCAGGATAAGATGAAAATCAAGAGATCGCAGGAAAAGCGGAATAATGTGGAGAATGGTCACGGATGTTAAAACATGAGTGGCCGTTTTTTTATCTTTTATGATACAATAACAGCATCAAAAAACAGGGAGATCACAATGACAATTGGAATTATAGAAGATGATAGTCTGTTGAATCAGGCATTGGAAATTGCGCTGCAAAATGCAGGATATTACACCATATCTGCACATACAAGAAAAGAAGCGCTTGATTTATTACGGGAAAAGGTGGATGTGTTTCTCATTGACATTGGTCTGCCGGATGGAAATGGAATCGAGTTGTATCAGGAATTACAAATGGAGAAAAGAATTCCGGCAATTTTTTTGACAGCGCGGGATGAAGAAAAAGAAATGCTGCTGGCATTTGATGCTGGTGCGCAGGATTACGTGGTGAAGCCATTTTCCATGAAGGTATTGATGAAGCGGCTGGAAGTGGTATTAAAGAGAAATCCTGAAGAAAGGTATATGGTAGGGGAATTGACGCTGTATCCGGATAGAAAACAGGTTTTTACAGGAAAAACAGAAATCTCTCTGACAGCCAAAGAATATCAGCTCCTGGAATATCTCATGCGGAATCAGGGGCAGGTGCTGACAAAAGAAAATATTCTGGAGACAATCTGGGGTGTGGACGGACAATTTGTAGTGGACAATACAGTCAGTGTCACGATCAATCGGCTGCGCAGGAAAATAGAACCGGATGGAGAACGGCAGGGATATATTCAGAATGTATTCGGACTGGGGTATCGGATTGGAGAGAAAGAGCGATGAGATGGGAAACTGTGGCGCTACTGGTTTTCGGATTTTTATGTGGGATGACGGTGATGTATATTCTGAACAGAAGACAGAGAATACAGGAATTCAATAAAATCGCAGAAATTACAGAAGATATTTTAAATGAAATATAATGGTATCGTAATTTAAGACACTTCAAGAGACATTTCTTAATGAATCTGAT
>OHKZ01000630.1_pt1 | contig 16315 bp, 13 predicted proteins | sample 1569011 | NCBI WGS metagenome assembly OHKZ01 (sample SAMEA3879564, study PRJEB24766) | human gut metagenome | biome: human-associated habitat; feature: feces | place: USA | collected 1985/1987
GCTTTTTATCCGCAGCTCTTCCAAAAAGTCCCACAGTTCGGAAACGCCTCTGTCGTTCTCGTAAAATTCGACTGTATACATTCATGTTCCTCTTCTATGTGCGGCTTATCCCTCAGCCTTATGATAGCACATTTGCTATCAGTCGTCAATCTATTTTCTCATCTCCCACACTCTCTTGCAAACCAAAAGGGCCCTGCGGCATTTGCAGGGCCCTTTCGGTTATGGGAAATCATGAAATATCAAAGCATCTTTACCATGCTGCCCCAGCCTGCGGCTCAGCGCTTTTTGCTGCGCTTCTTCTTGCGCGGGGCAGAACGGGCAGGGTTCTGGGTGGGAACAGAACCATTGGAGTGCTTCTGCTCCATCCGATATCTGACGTAATTGGGAATCACGACCACGATCACGATCAGCAGGATCCAGACCAGGATGCTGGGCTGCTCGTGGTTGGTGTTGAACAGAAACTGCATGACATTATCCATAGGGTGTTTTCCTTTCCGGCCCAGCAGGCCGCCAGAGGGCTTTTTACAGCCAGATGTTGCCGTCCTCATCCGGTTTCATGGGCACGGCAATGATGAAGTCCACGATGGTCATAGCGGCAGAGAAACCACTCCAGAAGGTTGCCAGATACAGCAGGCCCAGCACCGGGCGCTTGGCATAGAACTGGTGCGCACCAAACGCACCCAGAATGCACAGGCGCATATACTTCTTACGGCTGACACAGTGCTTTTCACGGTGTTCTCTCCAGTATAACAGGTGGTCGATGGTGTTCCAGATGAACCCATGGTCCGGGTCCTTTACCCACTGTGTCTTTTCTTCCATTTACGATGTACCTCTTGTCTGAATTTTGTTCCAAAAGCAGAAAACCGCCCGCCGCAAGGGCGAGCGGTTTTTCTATTTGATTTTACAGGTTTCCGCAGAAAATTGCAAGTACCAATTAGGCGTTCTCAGCCATGGTCTTCATCTTGATCTGAGCGACCTCATCCTGGATCTCTTCCATCTTCTCCTTGGTCAGGGGATAGAACTTCATAGCGATCAGGTTGCAGACCAGGCCGATCATGATCATGCCGTATGCGCAGAAGACAACGCCCATACGCAGGCCCGGGGTAACAGGGTCACCCATAACGGGGTTGTGGTCGGTGAAGCCGCACATGCTGAACATGATACCGGCGACCATGGGAGCGAAAGAGGAGACCAGCTTATCCACGAAGCTGAACAGGGTGCCCATCAGGCCGGGGACGTACTTGCCGGTACGGTAGACTTCGTAGTCAGCGCAGTCAGCGGTCATGGGGATAACGATGTTACCGGAGATACCCTGGAAACCAGCAGTGACGATGGTAAAGACCAGATAGATGATCAGGAAGTAGCCCCAGTTCAGAGCACCAGTCTCGGGGTTGGAGGTCATAGTGGTGGGATCACCGAACAGCCACAGAGCTGCCAGGATACCATTGGTGATCAGACCGCCCACAGAACCGATCAACATAGCCTTGCGCTGACCCAGACGGGTAGCAAAGAAGCTGATGAACAGGAAGCACACGATGGTGCTGGGGATGGTCACCAGACCGGTAACATTACTCTGCAGCAGGTTGGAACCGGCGATGCAGGCGAACATGGCGACCATGACGGCGCTGGACTTTGCAGAAGAACCCAGCTTATCGGTAGATGCGGACAGGACCAGCATCTGAATGGCGCGGTTGTTCTTCAGGGTATCCCAGTAATCCTTCAGGCCGACCTTGACAGGTTTGCCGGTGCCGAAGAACTCGGAACGATCCTTGGGAGCGATGGAGATCACAGCGATGGTGGTGAAGATCGCAGACATGACAGCGGTCATCTTCCACAGGGTGTCAAAGAACTCCAGAGATGCGTAACCGCCCACATCGTTGTAGCTGTTGGCGATACGGGGAATGATAATACCCAGGATAGCGAACACCAAAGTGTTATACACACCGTCGAAAGAAGCGAACATGGGGCGCTGTTTGGGATCGTTGGTCACACAAGACTGAGCGGACTTGGTAACGACACACTGGCAGGTGTAGCCCAGGTAGTAGACCATCAGAACGACCACATAGAAGGGGAAGCGCACGCCCTGAGGCAGCTTGTGGGTCACATGGAATGCGACCCAGCTGGTGACGCACAGGATGATCTGACCGATCACGATGAACGGGCGGTTCTTGCCGAACTTGCCGTTGGTCTTATCGACCATGAAGCCGATGAACGGGTCGGTGACACCGTCCCACATACGCATCATCATGGTCAGGGAGGAAGCGACCATCATGCCAACGCCGACCCAGCCCATCAGGTAGTAGGTGGCGTAGTTCATCATCATCAGATAAACGTTGGTTGCGGTGTTGTTCAGCGCGTAGCCTGCGATACGCCACAGAGGAACGCGGTGGATGCCGTTGTGCTCATAGTCCTTATCATAGAACTTATCCGGCAGACTTCTGGTTTTTGCCATTTCATTCTCTCCTTTGTTCACACGGGAACATTCTCCGTTTTCTCCATGGGGCTTACAGCTGCCACTGCGTACCAGCCCGTCCGGAACTTTATGTCTATATTATGAACGCTTTTTGATCTATCTGTTAGTAATATTTTAAGGTGAAACAGGTCAATTTTACGATTATAGGAAAAGTTTCACTAATGTGAAAAATTCTATTGTGCTTATTGCACAATCAATTGATATACTAGTATGGCACAACGCCAGTTAGCTGCCACTATGTTCTGCGCCGGAGAACGGGCCTGCAAACGCCAAAAAGGGCCCACGGCAAATGCCGCAGGCCCTTTCTGGCGCTAGGAGGTAAATGAATGAATAGAGGAAGATGTCAAATCAGGATGTCGCCGTTCTCATCGGCCTGCATGGGCAGGGCAATGAGAAGGTCGGTCACGCAGAGGAAAAAGGGCACCACGCTCCAGAAGAACAGGGTGTAGAAGGCCGCCAGCGCATACCGCTTTTCATAGTAGCGGTGGCCGCCGCACCAGCCCAGAAACAGGCAGAGCAGAAGGTACTTCTTCTTGTTCACCTTGTGCCTTACGCGGTTCTTTTTCCAATCGTGATACTTACCAATGAGGCCCGGGCTCTTCTCCTTTTCAAGATCGATGCCGGCTTCCAGCTTGGCATCCTGCAGCGCCAGCTCCGCCTTGATAAAGTCATCCCGTGTGAACTCTTCGCCGGTCTCCAGCTTGTGGAACACATCGTCCGTTACCTGCTGGCGGCTGCCGGTGCCGTAATAGCCGGTGCTCCAATCGTCCTTTTCCTCGTCGTAGTGCTCCACATCGCCCAGCAGCTCGCCGGTGGTGGGGGCCTTTTCCGGGGCCTCAGCGGAGGGGGCCGGGGTGATCTCAGGGGTCTGGTTCAGCTTGTTTTCTTCTGCCATAGTGGTATTCCTTCCGGGTCTCAGGGTATCAGAAAGTCCTGCGGCAGAGGATGGCCCGCCGCAGGACATTTCCGGTTACGATGCAGGACAGCGGCGCTGTCCCGGATTCAAAATTTCCGCAGGGAGATGGTTGGCCTTAAGCCTGCTTTGCAGCAGCCTCAGCCTTGATGCGGCCGATCTCAGCCTGGATCTCTGCCATCTTCTCCTTGGTCAGGGGATAGAAGTGCATAGCCACAACGTTGCACAGCCAGCCAACGATGGGCAGCAGGACGAAGCAGCCGATGGTTGCCCAGAAGATGCCGTCAGAGTACGGAGTCATGGTGTCGGGCAGAGCGTCCTTGAAGCCGACCATGGAGTAGAACAGAGCCACAACGGTAGCAGCCAAAGAGGAGACCAGCTTATCCACGAAGCTGAACAGGGTGCCCATCAGGCCGGGGACGTACTTGCCGGTACGGTAGACCTCGTAGTCAGCGCAGTCAGCGGTCATGGTGATAACGATGGAGGAGGACAGTGCCTGCACGCCGGACCATGCGATGACCAGCAGCACGAAGATCAAAGCGGTGGTGGTCCAGCCGGTGAACAGGGTGCCCCAGGTGTCAGGACGGATCAGGCGGAATGCGGGCAGAGAGAACTTGGAAGCATCGCCCTTGGGGTTGAAGAAGAACAGGAACAGGGTGATGGCGATGGAGCCGATGATGCCGCCCCAGGTACCCACCAGCATGGATGCCTTCTGGCCCATCTGACGAGCGATCTTGTTCATCAGCAGCAGAGAAATCAGGCAGATGGGGATAGAGGTGATCTGAGAGTAGCTGGAGTATGCGGCATAGTTGCCGAAGATGATGCCGAACAGGCAGATCATAACGGTAGCGTTGCTCTTGGTGGACATGAACAGCTTATCGGTAGATGCGGAGACCACCAGCATCTGGATGGCACGGTTGTGAGCCAGGGTGTCAACGTAATCCTTGATGCCGACCTTCTGGGTGGTGCCCAGACCGAAGTACTTCGGATTGTCCTTACGCCACAGGGCGATGATGGCGCAGACTGCAAAGACAGCGGACAGGCCGCCGAACATCAGCTGCATGGTGGTGAACAGGCCGGGGTTGTAGAAAGCGGACAGGCTGCCGCCGGACTTCTCCACGATGCCTGCCAGAGCAGGGTTCTGTGCCACCAGAGAAGCGATCTCGGCAGCGTTGGCCTCGGCAGTCAGGGTGAACTTGGGCACCAGGACATCGGTGACAATGATGGGGAACATGATGTTCATCAGAACAATGTTATACACAGTATCGCACATTGCGAAGATGGGGCGCTGCTTGGGATCGTTGGTCAGGCAGGTCTGAGCAGACTTGGTGACAACGCACTGGCAGGTGTAGCCAATGATGTAGATCATGTAGATGATGATGAACGCAATAAAGCGGACACCAGTGCCCATCTTGGGGATGAAGTTGAACATCACGAAGGTGGTGGCGAACATGATGATCTGACCGATGACAATGAACGGACGGTTTTTGCCGAACTTGCCGTTGGTCTTATCGACCATCATACCAACGAACGGGTCGGTGACACCGTCCCAGACACGCATGATGGTAACAATGGAACCGGCCAGCACGGATGCCAGACCGACGATACCGATCAGGAAGTAGCTGATGTAACCGACCACCAGCATGTAGGTGTTGGTGGAGGTGTTGTTCAGAGCGTACATCATGATCTCCCACATTTTCGCTCTGTGGATGCCGTTTTCTTCAAGCGGCTGTTTGACCTTTGCCATAGAGAAGCTCTCCTTTCAATTCTGCGGCCGGTGTGCTGCCACTCACTCCGGCCTTTCATTCGGTCCCCCGTGGGCTGCGGCTGCCACATCGCGAACCGGGGGATTTTTATGTATACATTATGAACTATCCCTCAAATTTCTGTTAGTAAAATTTTGTGGGAAAACAGGACAATTTTACTCTCCTTGGGCGAAATCAACAGTTTTAAAAAACAGCGTTCGTCATTTTGCACATGATTGCAAGATACTAGTACAGCACATTCCACAAAACAGACTTGTATTCCAACCGCGCGCAAAAAAAGAATACAAGGAAAGTGCGGAAATATCCAAAAAATTTTCTAGTTGTTCCGCGCGGCGGCCTATTATAATAGGTATAGCATCTGCGGCTCTGTGGCATGGGCCGCTGCGTTCAAAAGAAAAGGAGAAAACACTATGGCAGTGAAAGCATCCGAGCGTGTAAAGCGCTACCAGAACCCCAACGGCCCCACCATCAGCACCGTGGAGCGCAAGGTCATCGAGCAGGACGGCCTGTATTTCAAGGACATCGACGGCACCGGCACCGTCAGCGCAGTCAACGACTGGCGCTTGACCCCGGCTGAGCGCGCCAAGGCCTATGTCAAGGTTCTGACCACCAGCGAGAAGATCGGCCAGATCTTCACCTCCGACTGGCGCATGGGCCCCAAGTATCCTTCCCCCCGTCTGGCAGCCAACGGCCACAAGCCCGTGGCGGACGAAAGCGGCCTGCTGGACGAGGCACCCGTGAACGTCTCCGACAGCATCTTCGGCTCCCAGTCCCTGCCCAGCACCTCTGACATGGTCAAGAAGAGCTTCAACCGCCACGTCATCCTGCGCGAGAGCCCCACGCCCGAGGATCTGGCAGATTACCTGAACCAGCTGCAGTACCTGACCGAGACCTGTGATCACTTTGTTCCCATGCAGGTCATGTCCAACAGCCGCAACGAGAACGGCGAGGTCGTGTTCGGCATGAACGATGCCACCGGCGTGTTTGCCACTTATCCCGGCACCCTGGGCATTGCTGCTGCCGTCAAGGGCACCGCACGCATCGACATCATCGACAAGTTCGCCGACACCATCCGCCGCGAGTGGAATGCCTGCGGCCTGAAGAAGGGCTACATGTACATGGCCGACTGCGTCACCGACCCCCGTTGGCAGCGCACCTTCGGCACCTTTGGCGAGGACCCGGAGCTCATTGAGGAGATCTTCGACCACCTGATCCCCGGCATCCAGGGCGGCAGCAACGGCGTTACCCCCGAGGGTGTTTCCATGACCGTGAAGCACTTCCCCGGCGGCGGTGCCCGTGAGAACGGCTTTGACCCCCACTATGCAGCAGGCCAGTGGAACATCTACGCCACCCCCGGCTCCCTGCAGAAGTACCACATCCCGGCATTCCGTGCCGCCATCCGCCACAATGCCGAGTCCATCATGCCCTACTACTCCAAGCCCAGCGCCGAGAAGAGCGCTCCGCAGGAGGACTTCAACGGCAACCCCATCGAGCTCCAGCCCTACGGCTTTGCCTACAACAAGGTGTTCATCGACGGCCTGCTGCGCGGCCAGATGGGCTTCAAGGGCTACATCAACTCCGACACCGGCATCGTCCACAATATGTGCTGGGGCGTTGACATGCTGGACGAGCCTGAGCGCATCGGCTATGCTGTCACCCAGAGCGGCGTGGACCTGATCTCCGGCCTGCTGGACAACGAGCTGGGCGAGGAGAGCTACGCCCGCGGCACCAACGACTACTACGACACCCACGCGGTGCCCGCCGGTTTCAAGAAGGAAGATCTGGTGCTGACCGATGCCAGCCTGAACCGCGCTGTCAGCCGCACCCTGACCGAGCTGTTCCGTCAGGGTATGTTCGAGGACACCTACGCCGACCCCAGGAAGGCCGCCGAGGTCGTTGCCACCAAGGCCGACTGGGAGGAAGCTTCCCGCGTGCACCGCGAGTCCGTTGTCCTGCTGAAGAACGACGGCACCCTGCCCCTGAAGGACGGCACCAAGGTCTACGCTGAGGCCTTTGGCAAGAGTGCCGAGGCCGGTGAGGCCGCCACCAAGGCCCTGCGCGAGATGCTGGGCAATGTCACTCTGGTGGACACCCCCGATGAGGCCCAGGTGGCCCTGCTGATGGTCAGCCCCCAGTCCGGTGCATACTTCAACGCCACCCCGGGCTACCTGGAGTTGGACATCTGCGAGGACAAGACTGTCTGCAACGTGGACGAGAGCGGCAAACCCACCACCGAGACCCACAAGGAGACCACTCTGGTGGGCGCAAACCGTCTGGCCGGTATCGCTGCTGCGGTCCACGCCCACGGCGGCAAGGTCGTTTCCAACATCAACTGCCCGCTGGCCTGGGAGGTCGGCAATGTGGAGAAGGTCTCCGACGCTCTGACCGTCGGCTTTGACACCTACCCCTCCGCAACGCTGGATGTGATGTTCGGCCGCTTTGCTCCCGTTGGCAAGCTGCCCCTGACCCTGCCCAAGGGCGACGAGGTGCTGGCTGTGAACGCGGACGGTGTCTGCATCAGCCCCAACGACGTGCCCGGCTTTGCAAAGGATGCCTACATGCCCGACAGCATGAAGGACGAGAACGGCAAGGCTTACGCCTACCGTGATGCCGCAGGCAACTACTACGAGATGAACTTCGGCCTGACGTTCTGAGGGAAGCCCTCTCCGTCTCGCCCAAACCAAAGGAGACACTTTCCATGGCACAAACGCAGAAAAAACAGCAGGATATGGGCACGGGTGACGTGAAAAAGCTCCTGCTCCAGCTGATGATCCCCGCCGTTGTGGCGCAGGTGGTCAACCTGCTGTACAACATCGTGGATCGCATCTACATCGGCCACATCTCGGGGATCGGCGCGGCGGCTCTGACCGGCGTGGGCCTGTTTACCCCCATCCTGATGCTTCTGAACGCCTTTGCCATGCTCATCGGCTCCGGCGGCGCGCCCCGCACCGCCATCGCCATGGGCCAGGGCGACAAGAAGCAGGCAGAAAAGATCGTCAGCAACAGCTTTACCATGCTGCTGATCTTCTCGGTCGTCCTGACCATCGTCTTTTACGCCGCCGCACCCACCCTGCTGCGGCTGTTTGGTGCCAGTGACACCACCCTGCCCTACGCTCTGGCTTACAGCCGCATCTACATTCTGGGCACCATCTGCGTGCTGATCGTGCTTGGCATGAACACCTTCATCACTGCGCAGGGCTTTGCCAAGATCAGTATGCTGACCACCGTTATCGGCGCGGTCATCAACATCGTGCTGGACCCCATCCTCATCTTTGGGCTGGGCATGGGCGTAAAGGGTGCTGCCATTGCCACCGTGCTGAGCCAGGCAGTGGGTGCCATCTGGGTCATCCGCTTCCTCACCGGCCCCAAGACCATCCTCAAGATCCGCAAAGAGGACATGAAGCTGGAAGGGAAGATCATCATGCCCGTGCTGGCACTGGGCATTTCCACCTTCGTCATGCTCTCCACCGAGAGCCTGCTGTCCATCAGCTTCAGCTCCAGCCTGGCCCGCTACGGCGGTGACGTGGCCGTGGGTGCCATGACCGTGATCACCAGCGCCTCCCAGCTGTGCACCATGCCCATCTCGGGCATCTGCCAGGGCGGCCAGCCGGTGATGAGCTTCAACTTCGGCGCAGGCAAGAAAGACCGCGTCAAGCAGGCATTCCGCTTCCAGCTGACCCTCTGCCTGAGCTACACCACCATCTTCTGGCTGCTGATGATGCTGGTTCCCGGTGCAGTGGCGGGCATCTTCACCTCGGATGCCTCCCTGATCGATTACACCACCTGGGCCATGCGCATCTACATGGCGGGCATCTTCTCCACCGGTGTCCAGATCGCCTGCCAGCAGAGCTTTATGGCGCTGGGTCAGGCCAAGGTCAGCCTGCTGCTGGCCTGCCTGCGCAAGCTCATCCTGCTCATCCCTCTCATCTTCATCCTGCCCCATGTGGTCGCGAACCCCGTGTTCGGCGTGTTCCTTGCCGAGCCCGTCAGTGACATCATCGCCGCTACCGTGACCGCCACCACCTTCTTCCTCCAGTTCAATAAGATCCTGGACAAGGGCGCTGGCAGGGTCTGATGAGGGCCCCGGCCTGAGCCGCAGACCCTGAGAGAAACAATAAGAGCCCTGGGGCTGCAATTTTCTGCAGCCCCGGGGCTCTTTCTCGTTTTTACAGACCGGCCAGCAGGATGGCCAGCACGGCTTTCTGCACATGGAGACGGTTCTCGGCCTCGTCAAAGATCTCGTTGGCGTGCTCCTCAAAGACGGCGGTGGAGATCTCCTCGCCCCGGTGCGCAGGCAGGCAGTGGAGGAGCATGGCATCGGGCTTTGCGCCCTCCATCAGCCTGCTGGTCACCTGAAAGCCCGCGAAATCCCGCAGGCGGCGCTCACTTTCGGGGGTACCGGGGGCCGTGTTCCATGCGGCGGTCACCACCACATCGGCATCCTTCACACCCTCGGCGGGGTCGGTGAGCAGGTGAAACTTTTCGCCATACTTGTGGGCGAACATCAGCACGTCAGCGGCAGGGCGGTAGCCCTCGGGGCAGACACAGGTCACACGCATCCCTGCCAGCAGGCCGCCTGCGATGAGGCTGTTTGCCATGCTGCAGCCATCCCCGATGAAGCAGAGCTTCTGGCCCTCCAGCGTGCCCCGGCGCTCCCGGATGGTCATCAGGTCGGCCAGCACCTGGCAGGGATGGGCGTAGTCGGTCAGGCCGTTGATCACGGGCACACCGGCCAGCTCGGCAAACTCTTCCAGATCGCACTGACGGTAAGTGCGCCAGACCACGCAGTCGTAGTAGCGGCCCAGCACCCGGGCGGTATCCTTGAGGGGCTCGCCCCGGCCGGACTGCAGCTCGGTGGCGGCGTTCATGTAATTGCCCAGACCGCCCAGCTGGTAGACACCCACCTCAAAGCTGGTGCGGGTGCGGGTGGAATTTTTGGAGAACATCAGCGCCACGCTCCTGCCCTTGAGCAGCGCCGGGGTCGTCCCGGCCTTCTGCTCTGCCTTGAGCTCCTCCGCCACATCAAGGATGTGGTGGAGCTCAGCGGGGGAGAGGTCGCTCATTTTCAGCAGATGTTTCATGCCTGCTCCTTCGGAGCCTTCTGCTCCATCTCGGTCAGCACCTCGTTCAGGATGCCCAGAGCCTTTTCCACATCGTGGGCGGTCAGGGTCAGCGGGGGCAGCAGGCGCAGGCGGCTCTTGGCCGTGAGCACCAGCAGGCCCTTTTCGCGGCAGGCGGCCAGCACATCCGCGGCCTGGATACCGCCAAAGAACTCGATGCCCACCATCAGGCCAATGCCGGAAAGGTTCTTGACCATGGGCAGCTTGGCCAGACCAGCACGCAGCTGGACGGCCCGCTCACTGACATTGGCCAGGAAGCTCTGATCCATCCGATCCACCACCACGTTGGCACCGGCGCAGACCACCGGGTTGCCGCCAAAGGTGGAACCGTGGCTGCCGGGGCCCATGCCCTCGGCGGTCTTTTCGTTCAGCAGAACGGCACCGATGGGCAGGCCGCCGCCCAGGCCCTTGGCCAGCGTGACGATATCAGGCTTGAGGTTGTAGTGCTCACAGCACAGGAAGGTGCCGGTGCGGCCCACGCCGGTCTGCACCTCGTCCACGATGAGGACAAGGTCCTTTTCATCACAGAGGGCACGCACAGCCTGCACATACTCAGGGTCCAGCGCCATCACGCCGCCCTCGCCCTGGATCAGCTCCAGCATAATGGCGCAGGTATGGCGGTCCACCAGTTCCCGGAGACCCTCGATGTCACCGGCGGTGGTATAGACAAAACCCTCGTTGAAGGGGCCGAAGTAGTTGTGGAACACCTCCTGACCGGTGGCGGTCAGGGTGGCAATGGTGCGGCCATGGAAGCTGTTGACCAGCGTGATCACAACATCGCGGCCCTTGCCGTAGTGGTCAAAGCTGTACTTGCGGGCAGCCTTGATGGCACCCTCGTTGGCCTCGGCACCGGAATTTCCGAAAAATACCTTGCTCATGCCGGTGCGCTTGCACAGCTTTTTGGCCAGCTTGCCGCAGGGGGCAGTGTAATAGAGGTTGGAGGTGTGCTGCAGCTTATGGGCCTGCTCGGAAACGGCCTCGGCCCAGGTCAGGTCGCAGTAGCCCAGGCTGTTCACGCCGATGCCGCTGGTGAAATCCAGATACTTCTGGCCCTCAGGGCCCTCGGCATACAGGCCGTGGCCCTTTTCCAGTGCAATGGGATTGCGGTTATAGGTGTGCAGGACATATTCGTTGTCCCGCTTGATGACTTTTTCGGAATCCATAGATATACCCTCCTTGGTTAGCGTCCTCGCCCTCTCAGTCTCGCATTCGCTCGCCAGCTCCCCCAAAGGGGGAGCCTATTCATCTTTATTATATCGCCCGATATAATTTTCAGCAAGCCTTATTCCTGATGGCTGCGGCGATAGAACCGGGTGCCGGAGCCGCGGTTGGAGAACAGCTCCAGCAGGATGGAGTGGGGCACGCGGCCATCGATGATGACCGCCTCGTGGACTCCCTGATAGATGGCATCGGCCATGCCGCCGATCTTGGGGATCATGCCGCCCGCAATGATGCCGGCAGCCTTGTAGCCCTCGATCTCGCTGACCTCCACCTCGGGGATAAGGGTGGTCTCATCGTCCTTATCCCGCAGCAGGCCAGCGATATCGGTCATGGAAACCAGCTTCTCGGCCTTGAGGGCAATGGCGATCTGTGCGGCGGCGGTGTCGGCATTGACATTATAGGCCTGACCCAGATCGTCCATGCCCACCGTTGCGATCACGGGGATATAGCCGCCGTCCAGCAGGGTGGAGATCAGGGTTGGGTCCACATGGATGATCTCGCCCACATGGCCCAGCGCGGGGTCCAGCTCGGTGCAGCGGAGCATCTGGCCGTCCATGCCGCACAGGCCCACGCCGCGGCCGCGCAGCTTTGCCACAAGGTCCTTGTTCACCTTACCGGCCAGCACCTGCTGAACGATCTCCATGGCAGCGTCATCGGTCACACGCAGACCGTTGTTGAAATGGCTCTCCACGCCGACTTTTTTCAGCATCTCGTTGATGGCCGGGCCGCCGCCGTGCACCAGCACCACCCGCACCCCCAGCAGGGTCAGGGTGACAAGGTCGTTCATCACGGCGTTTTTCAGCGTCTCGTTGATCATGGCGTTGCCGCCATATTTGATGACCATGGTTTTGCCATGGTATTTCTGGATGTAAGGGGTCGCCTCCGAAAACAGGAGGGCCATTTCTTCGTTTTTCATATACTCTCCTTGCCGCCAGCACGCTTGCTCCGGCATTCGTTTTCCACCAAGACGAACTCCTTCCGTCATCGCTACGCGATGCCACCTCCCTCAAAGAGGGAGGCTTTCAGGCTCCCTCCGTGAGGGGGCTGTCGCCGCAGGCGACTGGAGGAGTTCCATTAAGTTCTATAATCCCCGTTGATCTTCACATAATCATAAGTCAGATCACAGCCCCATGCCTTGGCGCTGGCATCGCCGGTGCCCATATCCACCTTGACAAGGATATCATGCTCCGCCAGAACTTTGGCGGCCTCGTCCTCGCTGTAGGGGTGGTAGGCGGCGTTCTCGCAGACATAGACCTCACCGGCGGCACTGCTCAGCCAGACACAGACCTTGTCGATGGAGAAATCGCCGGGGGTGTAGCCGATGGCGCAGAGGATGCGGCCCCAGTTGGCATCGCGGCCAAAGACAGCAGCCTTGAACAGGTTGGAGCAGACCACGCTGCGGCTGACGGCACGGGCCGTTTTCAGGTCGGGGGCGTGGGTCACCTCGCAGGTGATGAGGTGGGTGGCACCCTCGCCGTCACCGGCGTGCTCAGCGCACATGTGCTCAGCAATGGCGGTCAGGGCCGCCACAAAGGCATCGTAGTCGGCGTTCTCTTCGCAGATCTCGGGATTTCCGGCCAGACCGGAAGCCATGATGATCAGGGTATCGTTGGTGGAGGTATCCAGATCCACACTCATCTGGTTGTAGGTGCCGGGCACCACGGTCTTGAGGGCCTTTTCCAGCAGAGCGGGGGAAACGGCGGCATCGGTGGTGTAGAAGGCCAGCATGGTGGCCATGTTGGGGGCGATCATGCCGCTGCCCTTGCCAATGGCACCCACGGTGCAGGTCTTGCCGCCCAGCTCAAACTGGATGGCATACTCCTTTTTGTGGGTATCGGTGGTCATAATGGCCGTGGCCGCATCGGTGCTGCCCTGCGCAGTGGCCGCCAGCTTTGCGGCAGCGGCGGGGATTCCCCGGGCAAAGGGGTCAATGACCATGGGCTGGCCGATGACACCAGTGGAGGCGGGCAGCACATCCTCGGCGGGGATGTTCAGCGCCTCGCCCACCAGCGCACAGCACTCCTCGGCCAGAGCCACGCCGTTGGCGGCGCAGGTGTTGGCATTGCCGCTGTTTACAAGGATGGCCTGTGCATAGCCGTCCTTCAGGTGGGCGCGGTCCACCTTGATGGGTGCGCCGCAGACCTTATTGGTGGTGTAGACACCGGCGGCGGCACAGCGCACCTCCGCCTTGATGAGTGCCAGATCGTATTTTTCATTATGGTTTGCGCGGATGCCGCAATGCACGCCAGCCGCCGCAAAGCCCTTGGGGGCACAAATGCCGCCCGCAACTTCTTGATACATACTACTTTCTCCCTTCAGCATCCTCACCCTCTCCGTCAGCGCTGACGCGCTGCCACCTCCCCCAAAGTGGGAGGCCTTGGCATTCCCCGCAGAGTTTGCGGTTTTGTCAAAAGCTCTCCCTTCGGGAGAGCTGGGCGCGAAGCGGCCTGAGAGGGTGAGCCATTTCATTCCAACCCTTTGGTCTCTTCAAAACCGAGCATCAGATTCATACACTGGACTGCGGCACCGGACGAGCCCTTGCCCAGATTATCAAACAGGGAGACCAGCATCATCTGATCCCCGGCGGCGTTCACGGCGCTGTACAGCTCCATGCGGTCGGTACCGGCCATGGCGTTGGAATACAGGCCATTCTCGGGCAGCGGCTCGTTCAGGGCGTGCACCTTGATGGTGGCGGCATCCCTGTAATACTCCGCCAGCCCTGCGGCCACCTTTTCGGCACCGCCCCAGACCGGCTGGAAGGGCACCAGCACCTGCATCCCGCTGTAATAATCGCAGACCACAGGCACAAAGGCGGGCGGGTTTGCCAGCCCGCTGATCTTCTGCATCTCGGGCAGGTGCTTGTGACCAAGGCTCAGGCCGTAGCTCTTGGGTGCATCCAGCTTGCTGTGGGCCGGGCGGTCGGGGCTTTCGTAATCGGCGATCATCTTTTTGCCGCCGCCGGAATAGCCGGAAATACCGGTGCAGCTGTAAAAATCACCCGCTCCGGCAAGGCCCAGCTCCACCAGAGGCCGCATGATGCTGATAAACCCGCTGGCATAGCAGCCGGGCACCGCCACGCGGCAGGCGTTTTTGATCTTTTCCTTCTGGCCCCTGAGTTCCGGGAAGCCGTAGACCCAGTTGGGATCCGTGCGGAAAGCCGTAGAAGTATCCAGCACCTTGACATCCGGACGGAGCAGGGGCACGACCTCTCTGGAGGCGGCATCCGGCAGGCAGAGGAAGGCGAGGTCAGCCGAATTGATGACCTTTGCCCGCTCGTTCACGTCCTTGCGGCCCTCCTCGGAGATGGAGAGCAGTTCAATTTCGGGCCGGGCAGCCAGACGGTCGGCAATGCGCAGACCCGTGGTGCCTGCGGAGCCGTCGATAAAGACCTTTACGCTCATGCGTTGTTCGCCTCCCATGCGGCCAGCTGGTCCATGGCCAGCCGGATCTGGTTGTTGACGCTTGCCTCGCTGGGGCCGCCGTAGCTGGTGCGGCCCTCACAGCACTTGATGAGGTCGATGACATCATAGATATCGTTCTCGAACAGGACGCTGTAGCCCTTGAACTCGTCAAGGGTCAGTTCCTCCAGGGTCTTATCCTTTGCGATGCAGTCGGAGACCATGCAGCCGGTCAGCTTGTAGGCATCCCGGAAGGGCATCCCCTTCTTGGTCAGGTAGTCGGCGCAGTCGGTGGCGTTGATAAAGCCCTTGGCGGCGGCGCGGCGCATGTTGGCCGGCAGGGTCTTCATGGTGTCCAGCATGGGGGTGACGGTCTTGAGGCACAGCTCCAGCGTATCCACCGCATCAAAGATGGCTTCCTTATCCTCCTGCATATCCTTGTTGTAGGCCAGAGGAATGCCCTTCATCATCACCAGCAGGGTGTTCAGGTCGCCGTAGACGCGGCCGGTCTTGCCGCGGATCAGCTCGGTGACATCGGGGTTCTTCTTCTGGGGCATGATGGAGGAGCCGGTGGTAAAGGCATCGTCCAGCTCGATAAACTTGAACTCCCAGCTGCACCAGAGGATGATCTCCTCGGAAAGACGGGACAGATGCATCATGCAGATAGAGATGGCGTTGGCCAGCTCGATGCAGAAGTCACGGTCAGAAACGCCGTCCAGACTGTTGGCGCAGGGTGCGGCAAAGCCCAGCTTTTCGGCGGTGAACTGACGATCCAGCGGGTAGGTGGTACCGGCCAGAGCGCCGGAGCCCAGCGGGCACTGGGCATCCATGCGGGCAGTGGCATCCTCAAAGCGCTGCAGGTCGCGCAGGAGCATGGAGGCGTAGGCCATCAGCGCATGGCCAAAGGTGATGGGCTGGGCGCGCTGCAGGTGGGTGTAGCCGGGCATGACAGCGGTGGTATTCTCCGCGGCTTTCCTGCAGATGACCTTGATGAGCTCCACGATGTAAGCCTGCAGGGTGTGGCTGTAGTCCCGCAGGGTCAGGCGGATATCCAGCGCCACCTGATCGTTGCGGCTGCGGCCGGTGTGCAGGCGCTTGCCTGCATCGCCGATGCGAGCGGTCAGGGTCTGCTCCACGAAGGTATGCACATCCTCGGCGTTGGGGTCGATCTCCAGCGCACCGCTTGCCAGATCGTCGGCAATGGAGGCCAGCCCGCTGAGGATATCCTCGCAGTCCTTTTCGGAGATGATGCCCTGCTTGGCCAGCATGGCGGCGTGGACCCCGCTGCCGCGCATATCCTGCGCGATCATCCGCTGGTCAAAGCGGATGGAGGAGTTGAAATCATTGACGCGCGAATCGACCGCCTTGGAGAAGCGGCCCTTCCAGAGTTGTTCTGCCATAATATTCTTCCTTTTCTGATAGGC
>OHKZ01000646.1_pt1 | contig 15857 bp, 13 predicted proteins | sample 1569011 | NCBI WGS metagenome assembly OHKZ01 (sample SAMEA3879564, study PRJEB24766) | human gut metagenome | biome: human-associated habitat; feature: feces | place: USA | collected 1985/1987
TGCACCCTGTAGATATTGTGGAAATGCTGGAGGATGGACTGGAATATGGAAAGATCGATAAACGCCAGATGATCCTGCTCTTTAGACTGCTTGCAAAAGAAGAGGCGGCAGAAGTGTTTACAGACATGACCAGTGATACTCGAGAGGTACTGATCAATGCGCTGACGGATTCCGAGCTGGAAGAAGTCATGGAAGAGATGTATGTGGATGATACAGTAGATGTTCTGGAAGAGATGCCTGCTAATGTGGTGGACAGACTGTTGATGGCGACAGATGAAGAGACGCGGCAGAAGATCAATGCGCTTTTGAATTATCCGGAAGACAGTGCCGGAAGTATTATGAATATCGATTATATCAGTCTGAACAAAGAGATGACTGTGGCAGATGCCATTTTGAAGATCCGTCAGGTTGGTATTAATAAAGAGACAATCTATACCTGTTATGTGACAGAAAAGAAAAAGCTGATCGGTGTTGTGGATGTGAAGGACATTTTAACATCCGGTGAATCCAGAAAGATTGAAGAGATCATGGATGAGAATGTCATTTACGCAAAGACGCTGGATGATCAGGAGGAAGTGGCAGAGACAATCCGGAAGTACGGACTGATCGCGATTCCGATCATTGACCATGAGATGTGTATGGTCGGGATTGTAACAGTAGACGACGCTATGTTCGTTTTGCAGGATGAGGCGACAGAAGATATCAGTATCATGGCCGGTGTCAGTCCGAGTGAAGGCTCTTATTTCGGAACCTCGGTATTTCGACATGCCAAGAACAGAAGTCTCTGGTTAATGCTTCTGATGTTATCAGCGACTGTGACAGGAGAGATATTGGGGCGATATGAGAGTGCGATGGCAGTAATGCCGGTTCTGATCACATTTATCCCGATGCTGATGGGAACAGGAGGAAACTGCGGATCCCAGAGTTCTACACTGGTAATTCGGGGAATTGCAGTAGGTGAAATTGAGTTCAAGGACATTTTTCGGGTGATCTTCAAAGAGGTGCGGATTGCACTTGTAGTCAGTTTGATTCTGGCGATGGTCAATGGGCTTCGCATCTATATTATGTACGATCAGGATGTGATGCTGGCAGTGGCGATCGGAATTACGATGATTGCTGTTGTTGTTATGGCAAAGACGATCGGTTGCGTTTTGCCTCTGGCTGCAAAGAAGATCGGTCTGGATCCGGCGATCATGGCGGCACCTTTGATCACTACAATTCTGGATACCTGTACGATTCTGGTATATTTCCGGATCGTAACTGCGTTTTTCCATATCTGAGATATATTGACAGAAAAAAGACGATGTATAACGGAGCTTTTTGGAGTGGACTCTAAAAAGCTCCGTTTTTTCTTGAAAAAACGGAAAAGTCCTGAAAAAAATAAGTAAAATACTCGTTAAATGTTTGACGATATTACTGAAAAGCATAGAGAAATAGAGAAAATTGTACTTAAAAATGCACATGGAATCCCCTTGTATACAAAATCCCTTTGCGTTATAATAAAAATATAATTGTGAAAAATGAAAGGTGGCTTTTAAATCATGGGATTTATCGATGAAATCAAGGCAAGAGCAAAAGCTGATAAAAAGGTGATTGTTCTTCCTGAGACAGAGGACGAAAGAACTTACAAAGCAGCAGAGACAGTACTGAAAGAAGGACTCGCTGATCTGGTGCTTGTAGGAAGCAAAGAGGAGATTGAGAAGAACAAAGGTACATACGACATCTCCGGTGCAACAATCGTAGATCCTGCAACAGATGCAAGAACAGAAGGATATATTGCAAAACTTGTTGAGTTAAGACAGAAAAAGGGAATGACTCCTGAGCAGGCAAAAGAACTGCTTCTTAGTAATTACTTATACTATGGTGTAATGATGGTTAAGATGGGTGATGCAGACGGAATGGTATCCGGAGCATGCCACTCTACAGCAGATACACTTCGTCCATGCCTTCAGATCCTGAAGACAAAACCGGGAACAAAGCTCGTATCCGCATTCTTCCTTATGGTAGTACCAAACTGCGACATGGGAGCAAATGGAACATTTATCTTTGCTGATGCAGGACTTGAGCAGAATCCAGATCCGGAGAAACTTGCGAACATCGCTATTTCATCCGCAGATTCTTTCAAACTGCTTGTTGAGAAAGAGCCAGTTGTTGCTATGCTTTCTCACTCAACAAAGGGAAGTGCTAAGCATGCAGATGTAGATAAAGTTGTTGAGGCAACAAAGATTGCTCAGGAACTCGCACCAGAGCTTGCTCTTGACGGAGAACTTCAGCTTGATGCAGCTATCGTTCCATCCGTCGGGGAATCTAAAGCACCGGGAAGCAAGGTTGCAGGACATGCTAACGTACTTGTATTCCCAGACCTTGATGCTGGTAATATTGGATACAAACTTGTTCAGAGACTTGCTAAAGCAGAAGCTTACGGTCCTCTGACACAGGGAATCGCCGCTCCGGTTAACGACCTTTCCCGTGGATGCAGCGCTGAAGATATCGTAGGCGTTGTAGCTATCACAGCTGTACAGGCACAGGCTGAATAATTGTAATTGTTTACAGATTTTTTAAAATAGTTACGGGTAATCAAAAGAAACAAAGAGGGTAGTGTGAGCTGCCCTCGGATAATAAGAATAAGGTTTTTTCAGGAGGAAAAAAGAAAATGAACGTATTAGTAATCAACTGCGGAAGCTCATCTCTGAAATTCCAGCTGATCAACGCTGAGACAGAGAAGGTACTTGCAAAAGGACTTTGTGAGAGAATTGGAATCGACGGACGTCTGACATATCAGCCGGCTGGCGGAGAGAAAGAGAAATCTGATCTGGCTATGCCAACTCATACAGAAGCAATTCAGTTTGTAATTGATGCTTTGACAAATGAGAAGACAGGAGTTGTTAAGAGCCTTGATGAGATCGGAGCAGTTGGACACCGTCTCGTACATGGTGGAGAGAAGTTTGCTTCATCTGTAGTAATCACAGACGAAGTAAAGAAAGCAGTAGAAGAGTGTAATGATCTTGCACCGCTTCATAACCCGGCAAACTTGATCGGTGTTGCAGCATGTGAGAAACTGATGCCAGGAACACCTATGGTTGCAGTATTTGATACAGCTTTCCATCAGACAATGCCAGAGAAGGCTTATATGTATGGACTTCCATATGAGTACTATGAGAAATACAAAGTAAGACGTTACGGTTTCCACGGAACAAGCCACAGCTTTGTTTCTAAGAGAGCAGCTGAGTTGTTAGGAAAAGCATATGATGAGACAAAAACGATCGTATGCCACCTTGGAAACGGATCTAGCGTAACAGCTGTTTTAAACGGTAAATCCGTAGATACATCCATGGGACTGACTCCATTGGAAGGACTTGTAATGGGAACACGCTGCGGAGATATCGATCCTGCAATTATGGAATTTTTGGCACACAAGCTGGATCTGGATGTTGACGGCGTTATGAAGATCTTGAATAAGGATTCTGGAGTATACGGACTTTCCGGCGGACTTTCCAGCGATTTCCGTGATCTGACAGATGCCTCTCTGGCAGGCGATAAGAAAGCACAGATCGCAATGGAAGTATTCTCATACAGAGTTGCAAAATATATCGGTGCATACGTAGCTGTTATGAATGGTGTAGATGACATTGTATTTACAGCAGGAATCGGTGAAAATGATGATATCGTAAGAGAACAGGTATGCAGCTACCTGGGTTACCTTGGAATCGAATTCAATACAGAATTAAACAAAGGACTCAGAGGAAAAGAAACAGAGCTCTCAATGCCGGGATCCAAAGTAAAAGTGTTTGTAATTCCTACAAATGAAGAGCTTGCGATTGCACGCGAGACACTGGAACTGGTGCGCAAATAAGCTTCTGAAAATTTTAAAAAGTCAGTAGGGTTGCCTGCAAAAGCGGACAGCCCTTTTCAGCGGAGGATACTGTTTACAGCAGCCGGTGAATAAAATATAAAAATCTTGTTGACAAATAGGATTAACATGATATAATAGTTTAGGTATGAATAGGAGTAATGATTATGTTAATTAACCTATCAGACGTTTTGTCAGAACAGCATAAGACAGTTGATGAGACGGTGCAGTTGGAGATGGATACGTTTCAGTCCAGAACAGGTACATTTCCGATTGTGAGTAAAGAACCGGTTCATGTTGTTGCAGAGCATGTGAAAGGCAGAGAGCTTCTTATTCATGTGGATACAGAGTTATGTATTCTGATTCCATGTGACAGATGTCTTGAAGATGTGAAGCAGGAGTTTGACCTGAACTTTACGAAGCATGTTGATTTGAATGTTTCGGATGCTGATCTGGGAGAAGGATTAGATGAATCAAACTTCATAAGCGGATATCATCTTGACGTGGACAAAATGCTCTATAATGAGATATTGATAGGATGGCCGACGAAAGTTCTATGCAGTGAAGACTGTAAGGGCATTTGCAACGTTTGTGGTCAGAACCTAAATATGGGTACCTGTAACTGTGAAGATACAGCTCTTGACCCAAGAATGTCAGTTGTCCGTGATTTGTTTAAGAATTTTAAGGAGGTGTAACCTATGTCTATCTGTCCAAAGAACAAATCTTCTAAAGCAAGAAGAGATAAGAGAAGAGCAAACTGGAAGATGAGTGCTCCAAACCTGGTAAAATGCAGCAAATGTGGCGAGCTTATGATGCCTCACAGAGTATGTAAAGCATGCGGAGCATACAACAAACGTGAAATCGTTTCAGTTGACTAATTGAAAATGATATTAAGGAATGGGGACTTTGCAAAAAAGTCCCCATTTTTCGTATCTTAAAATCAGCCTTTTATATTGATTTTTGGGATGATGTTTAGTAGAATGTATGCAGTAGCGTTAGGAGGAAGAGAAATGTCTGATATTACAAGAGTTGCACTGGATGCCATGGGAGGCGATCATGCTCCCGCAGAGATGGTAAAAGGTGCGATAGAAGCTGTTAATAAAAGAGATGATATTAAGATTCTGCTTACAGGGCAGGAAGCACTGCTGAAAAAGGCGTTATCAGAATATACTTATCCCAAAGACCGGATTGAGATCATTCCGGCATCGGAAGTGATCGAAACGGCAGAGCCGCCGGTCATGGCGATTCGGAGAAAAAAAGATTCTTCTATCGTAGTAGCGATGAATCTGGTGAAAAAGGGCGAAGCAGATGCATTTGTATCTGCAGGAAGTTCCGGGGCGATTCTTGTCGGCGGACAGGTGATCGTAGGAAGGATTAAGGGCGTGGAGAGACCTCCGCTTGCACCGCTGATCCCAACGATGAAGGGAGTATCTCTCCTGATTGACTGCGGAGCGAATGTAGATGCAAGACCGTCTCATCTGGTGCAGTTTGCGAAGATGGGATCGATTTACATGGAACATGTGGTAGGAAAGAAGAATCCCACAGTTGGAATCGTGAATATCGGTGCGGAAGAGGAAAAGGGAAACGCGCTTGTAAAAGAGACATTTCCGCTTTTAAAAAACTGCAGGGATATTAACTTTATCGGCAGCGTAGAAGCGAGAGATATTCCGTACGGAGCTGCGGATGTGATCGTTTCGGAAGCGTTTGTAGGGAATGTGATCCTGAAGCTGTATGAAGGTGTCGGCGGAGCTCTGACGAAGAAGATCAAAGCCGGCATGATGACGTCTCTGCGTAGTAAGATCGGTGCGCTTCTTGTGAAGCCGGCACTGAAAGCTACATTAAAGGATTTTGATGCCAGCGAGTATGGAGGAGCTCCTCTTCTGGGGTTGAATGGGCTGGTCGTCAAGACTCACGGAAGTTCTACTTCAAAAGAAGTATGTAATTCAATCATCCAGTGTGTGACATTTAAAAATCAGCAGATCAACGAGAAGATCCGCGAATCGATCCAGTCCGCACAGGAAGAAAAAAAAGAAGATTAATGGGACAAAGAAAGGAAAGAAAACTATGGAATTTGAAAAATTACAGGATATTATCGCAGACGTGCTGAACGTTTCTAAGGATGACATTCATCCGGAGACTACATTTGTGGATGATTTAGGAGCTGACTCACTGGATATTTTCCAGATTATCATGGGAATTGAAGAAGAATTCGACATTGAGATCGACAACGATGAGGCTGAAAAGATTTCAACAGTGCAGGATGCAGTAGACCAGATTAAAAAAGTAGTAGAATAAAAGGCAAGAAGAGATTTTTGTCTCTGGCGATCGGTTTGGGTGCGTGATTCTGTCGCGCACCCAAACTGTATTATTCAGGCCGGAACAAAAAGTTTTAGATAAAGGGAAAAATATGAAGAAAAATTTAAAAGAGCTGGAAAAAAAGATAGGATATGAGTTTCAGGATTTTTCATTGCTGGAGCAGGCGATGATGCACAGTTCTTATACAAATGAAAAGCATCTGGAAAAATATCATTGCAATGAGAGACTGGAATTTTTAGGGGATGCAGTTTTAGAGCTGGTGTCCAGTGAATTTTTATTTCTTGAATCACCGAAAGTATCGGAAGGAAAGCTGACAAAAACAAGAGCGAGTATGGTGTGTGAGCCTTCTCTGGCATTTTGTGCACGGGAGATCGAACTGGGCAGTTATCTGCTTCTCGGAAAGGGAGAAGAAGCGACAGGAGGACGTCAGAGGCCGTCTGTGACATCGGATGCGATGGAGGCTCTGATCGGCGCGATTTATCTGGACGGTGGTTTTACTAATGCAAAAGAGTTTATTCATCGGTTTATCCTGACAGATCTGGAGAACAAAAAACTCTTTTATGATAGCAAGACTATTTTGCAGGAGATCGTACAGGCTGATATGGAAGAGGGAATCTCTTATCACCTGATTAAAGAAGAAGGTCCGGACCACAACAAATCTTTCACTGTGGAAGTGAAGATCGGGGAGACTGTCTATGGGACAGGAAGCGGACGGACGAAAAAAGCAGCGGAACAGGAAGCCGCTTACAAGGCAATTCTGAAGCTGAAAAAACAAAACTAAAGCGGGTGTTTTATGTATTTAAAATGTATTGAGGTACAGGGATTTAAATCTTTCGCCAATCGGATCAAATTTGAGTTTCACAATGGAATTACGGGAATCGTGGGCCCAAACGGAAGTGGAAAGAGCAATGTGGCAGATGCAGTCCGCTGGGTGCTGGGAGAGCAGAGAGCAAAGCAGCTTCGAGGCGGTTCCATGCAGGATGTCATTTTTTCCGGAACGGAAAACAGAAAGCCGTTGAGTTATGCTTCGGTAGCCATCACACTGGACAACTCGGATCATCAGCTCCCTGTGGATTATTCGGAAGTGACAGTGACAAGAAAGCTATACCGCTCCGGTGAGAGTGAGTATCTGATCAACGGAACCGGATGCAGACTCAAAGATATCAATGAGATGTTTTATGATACCGGAATCGGAAAAGAAGGATATTCGATCATCGGGCAGGGACAGATCGATAAGATTCTGAGCGGAAAACCGGAAGAGAGAAGAGAATTGTTTGATGAGGCAGCCGGAATTGTAAAATTCAAGCGCCGCAAAACGCTTTCCCTGAAAAAGCTGGAAGAAGAACAGAACAATCTGACCCGGGTCAGTGATATTCTCTCAGAGCTTGAGAAACAGATCGGACCGTTGGAAAAGCAGTCTGCAGTGGCAAAAGAATACCTGAAGAAGAAGGAAGAGCTGAAGGTTTATGATATTCATATGTTTCTTTTGGAGACAGAGCGTTTAAAGGATCAGCTTCAGGGTCTGGAAGAAAAAGTCCGGATTACTTCTGATGAGATGGAAGCGGCAAAGAGTCGCTATGAAGAAACAAAAGAACAATATCAGGCTGTGGAGATACAGGTGGAAGAGATTGATGCAGCGATCGAAAAATCGAAGAACCAGCTGAATGAGACAACGCTTTTGAAGCAGCAGCTGGAAGGACAGATCAATGTTTTAAAAGAGCAGATCAATACAGCCAGGATCAATGAAGAACATTATGCGAATCGCCGCCGTACGATCCAGCAGGAGTGGGATGCCAAGAAGGAGCAGAAAGCCGGATTTGTAAAGGACAGCGAAGCGATCCACGGACAGCTGGAGCGGATATCCAATCAGGATACGGATGCAAAAGAGCAGCTGATCCAGGTGCAGTCACAGATTGCAGAAGAGACGATGGAGATCGAGCAGAGTAAAGAAGAGATTATGCGGCTTTTGAATAACCGGGCATCGACGCAGGCGAAGATCCAGCATTTTGATACCACACAGCAGCAGATCACGACCAGAAGGGCTCAGATCCACAGAGAGATTCTGGAAGTGTCCAGTGAGGCAGAGCAGTATGGACGGGAATTAGAGCAGCAAAGACGGGGATTCGAAGAGATCACAGCGGAGATTCAGGCGTTTCAGGATCTGATCTCTGTCAATGAACAGAACATCGCAGAGTTTCAGCGCCAATTGGATGAGAAGCAGGAAAAATTGCGGATCGGTCAGACTGCATATCACAGAGAATCCTCCAGACTGGAGTCGCTGAAAAATATTACAGAACGATATGACGGATACGGAAACAGCATCCGTCGTGTTATGAGCTGCAAGGACCGGGAAAAAGGTCTGATCGGTGTTGTGGCGGACATCATCAAGGTAGAAAAAGAATATGAAATTGCAGTAGAGACAGCGCTTGGAGGCAGTATCCAGAATATTGTGACGGACGATGAAGAGACTGCAAAGCGGATGATCGCATATTTGAAGCAGAATAAGTACGGACGCGCGACATTTCTGCCTCTGACAAGTATGCAGGGCGGCGCAGAGCTGTGGCAGATGGATGCACTAAAAGAAACAGGCGTGATCGGACTTGCCCATACGCTGGTGCATGTGGAAGAGCGTTTTCTCGGACTGGCGAAACAGCTTCTCGGCCGGACTATTGTGGTGGAGAATATTGACTGTGGAATCCGGATCGCAAGAAAATATAAGCAATCCCTCCGACTGGTTACTCTGGAAGGAGAGCTGATCAATCCGGGAGGTTCCATGACCGGAGGTGCGTTTAAGAACTCCAGTAATCTGTTAAGCAGACGCCGCGAGATCGAGGAGTTTGAAAAAACAGTAAAGCTGTTAAAGCGTGACATGGAAGAGATGGAGCACTCGATCAGTGCGATTAAGGCACAGAGAGCAGAATGTTATGCCGGGATTGATGAGATCCAGCAGAAGATCACAGAAGCATCTGTCCGTCAGAATACGGCACGGATGAATGTGGAACAGGTGCAAAGGCAGCAGACGGAATCCAGACAACGTTGTGAAAGCTATGCAAAAGAACAGGAAGAACTGGAAATAACGCTGCGGGAGATCCGTGAAAACGGGGAGTCGATTCAGGTTGAATTGGAAGCGTCAAAAGAACTGGAAGCTGCACTGAATCAGAAAATCGAAGAATTGCAGAAGCAGTTGGAAATTCACCGCGAGGCAGAAGCTGCACAGCTGAAACAGTCTGAAGAGGTACATTTATCGCTGGCAGGTTTGCAGCAACAGGATCTTTTTATCAAGGAGAATATTGCACGTATCGATCAGGAGATGCTTCGTTTAAAGAAAGAAGCCGGAGAGCTGGATCAGAATAAAGGAAATACAGCGGAAGAAATCAGTCAGAGAGAAGAGAAGATTCAGGATCTGAAAAAAACAATCGAAGAATCCACAGAGATATTTTCTGAAATTGAGACAGAAATCACGGGACAGACCGAAAACAGAGAAGCGCTGAATCAGAAGCATAAGGCGTTTCTGGAACAAAGAGAAGCGCTGTCCGGTCATATGGCAGAGCTGGACAAAGAGTTATTCAGACTTGAAAGCCAGAAAGAGGATTGCGAGGAAGCATCCGAAAAACAAATGAACTATATGTGGGAAGAGTATGAGATTACCTACAATGGCGCTTTGAAGCTGCGGGATGAGACACTGACAGACCGTGCATTTATGAAAAAACAGATTCTGTTTTTAAAAGGAGAGATCCGTAAGCTTGGAAACGTCAATGTCAATGCGATTGAGGATTATAAGCAGGTTGCCGAGCGTTATGAATTTTTAAAAGAACAGCATGAGGATCTGGTCGAGGCAAAAGAAACGCTGATTCAGATTGTTGCAGAGCTGGACGCGGCAATGCGTGCTCAGTTTGAGGAACAGTTTGCAAGAATATCAAAAGAGTTTGATGCGGTCTTCAAGCAACTGTTCGGCGGCGGAAAGGGAACGCTGGAACTGATGGAGGACGAGGATATCCTGGAGGCAGGAATTCGGATCATTGCGCAGCCGCCTGGAAAAAAACTGCAGAATATGATGCAGCTTTCCGGTGGAGAAAAAGCATTGACAGCCATTTCGCTGTTATTTGCGATCCAGAATCTGAAACCGTCTCCGTTCTGTCTTCTGGATGAGATCGAGGCGGCACTGGATGACAGTAATGTAGACCGGTTTGCACAGTATCTGCACAAGCTGACAAAACATACTCAATTTATCGTCATCACTCACAGAAGAGGAACGATGACGGCAGCAGACAGGCTCTATGGAATCACCATGCAGGAAAAAGGAATTTCCACACTGGTATCTGTAGATCTGCTGGAGGAAGATCTGACCTGATGTCAGAAAAAAGGAAGGAGAGCATATGGAAGAGAAGAAAGGGTTTTTTAGAAGACTTGTCTCAGGTCTGACAAAGACAAGAGATAATATCGTATCCGGAATGGACAGTATTTTTCACGGATTTTCCAAAATTGATGAGGACTTTTATGAGGAGCTGGAAGAGACTCTGATCATGGGAGATCTTGGAGTACATACTACGATGGAGATTATAGAGGATCTGCGCCGGAAAGTGAAAGAGCAGCATATCAAAGAACCTGCTGCCTGCAGACAGCTTCTGATTGACAGCATCAAAGAGCAGATGGATGTGGGAGAGACTGCTTACGAATTTGAGGAGAGACAGTCCGTTGTATTTGTGATCGGAGTCAACGGAGTGGGAAAGACGACCACCATTGGAAAACTGGCAGGGAAATTCAGAGAGCAGCATAAAAGAGTCATTCTGGCAGCTGCAGATACATTTCGTGCAGCTGCTGGAGAGCAGTTAAAAGAATGGGCCAACCGTGCAGAAGTAGAGATGATCGGCGGCCAGGAAGGTGCAGATCCGGCTTCTGTTGTATTTGATGCAGTGGCAGCGGCGCGCGCAAGAAAAGCGGATATTTTATTGTGCGATACAGCAGGACGCCTTCACAATAAAAAGAACTTGATGGAAGAACTGAAAAAGATCAACCGCGTGATCGACCGGGAATATCCGGAAGCGTACAGAGAGACGCTGGTTGTTTTGGATGCGACCACCGGACAGAATGCACTGGCTCAGGCAAGAGAGTTCAATGAGGTTGCAGATATCACAGGGGTGATCCTGACGAAGATGGATGGAACAGCCAAAGGCGGAATCGCAGTGGCGATCCAGTCAGAACTTGGAATTCCGGTCAAATATATCGGGGTTGGAGAATCTATTGATGATCTGCAGAAGTTTGATGCAGATGAATTTGTCAATGCGTTGTTTTACAGTGATTCCAAGACGGAAGAAACAGAAGAATAAAAATATGTCAAAATGACAGAAAGAGGGATGGAAGATGTTGACTTTGGAGAAATTTGAAGAAGCAAGTGAAGTAGTAAAACAGGTGACGACTCCGACAAAGCTGGTGTACAGCGAATATCTGAGCGCCCAAACAGGTGCCAGGATTTATCTGAAACCGGAAAATATGCAGCATACAGGAGCGTATAAGCTGCGCGGAGCCTACTACAAGATCAGCACATTGTCAGAAGAAGACAGAAGTAAAGGACTGATCACGGCATCTGCGGGAAATCATGCGCAGGGCGTTGCGTATGCGGCAAAACGTTATGGCTGCAGGGCAACGATCGTAATGCCGATCGGAACTCCTCTGATTAAGGTAAACCGTACCAAAAGCTATGGCGCGGAAGTGATCCTCTATGGAGACGTCTACGATGATGCCTGTGCGTATGCATACAAGCTTGCGGAAGAACATGGTTATACGTTTGTCCATCCTTTTGATGATCTGGATGTGGCGACCGGGCAGGGATCGATTGCAATGGAGATCATTCAGGAGCTCCCGACGGTGGACTATATTCTGGTTCCGATCGGCGGTGGCGGACTGATCACAGGAGTGGCGACACTTGCCAAGATGCTCAATCCAAAGATTCAGGTGATCGGTGTGGAGCCGAGAGAAGCGGCGAGCATGACTGCGGCGTTAAAGGCCGGAGAAGTGGTGGAACTTCCAAGTGCCAACACGATTGCGGACGGTACTGCGGTAAAAGCGGTCGGAAAACAGAATCTGCCATATGTGCAGAAATATGTAGATCAGATTCTTCTGGTGGATGATGATGAATTAGTCGGAGCATTTCTGGATATGGTGGAGAACCATAAGATGATCGTAGAAAATTCAGGACTCCTTTCTGTGGCAGCATTAAAACAGCTGAATTTGAAAGGCAAAAAAGCGGTCTGCGTGTTAAGCGGCGGAAATATGGATGTGATCACCATGTCTTCTATCGTACAGCATGGATTGATCCAGAGAGACCGTATTTTCTCGGTTGCAGTGCTTCTTCCGGACAAGCCGGGCGAACTGGTAAGAGTGGCATCGATCATTGCAAACGAAAAAGGAAATGTCATCAAACTGGAACATAATCAGTTTGTCAGCACCAACCGGAATGCGGCTGTGGAGCTGCGTATCACGATGGAGGCATTCGGAACCGAGCATAAGCAGAAGATCTTGAATGCGTTAAAAGAAGCGGGGTATGAGCCGAAGAAAGTCGGAGCGAAGCTGTACTAAACGATATAGAAGAAAAAATTAAAGTGTCCGAATGACCTGTGTGGGAGCGGACACTTTTTATATGAAAAGGATGGAAAATCAGAAGAGAGGCAGTGTAAATGTATTTAGTATCGATTTATTTTGATGAAAAAACGACCAGTCGAATGCAGGGATACATCACTCAGGTTGCAAAAAGAAGCGGAAATCCATTTATGATCGAGAAAAATGTACCTCCGCATTTGACGATTTCTGCATTTGAAACGCGAAGCGAAGATCAGGTAATCTCACTGTTTGAAGAAACGAGAGATATGTTTCAAAGCGGGGAGATTATCTGGTGTTCAGTGGGAGCGTTTTTCCCGAATGTGCTGTATCTTTCACCGGTTTTAAATACTTACCTGCAAGAACTGTCAGAGAAGGTTTATAAGGAGTTATTGAAAACAGCGGATGTCAAGGTACACAAATGTTATCGTCCGATGCAATGGGTTCCCCACGCAACGATTGGAAAGAAACTTTCTAAAGAAGAGATGCTTGCAGCGTTTCAGGTATTGCAGGAGCAGTTTGGAGTGTTCAGCAGCCGGGTCGTGCGGATCGGTTTTGCAAAAACAAATCCATATGAAGAGTTGTGGAATTTTGAATTATGAAAATAGCAAGAAACAATTTACCCGAATTGTACAGACTGAAGTATAGGATTTTCGGCAAACATTTGTTATAATATAGTTGTCAGGAGGTAGGAAGAGAATGTGCAGAGAGAAAAGAAAACTCCCGATAGGAATAGAAAATTTTGAACAGATCATCAAAGATGATTTTTATTATGTAGACAAGACAGGATTGATCTCTGAACTGCTCCGCAACTGGGGAATGGTAAATTTATTTACCAGACCAAGACGTTTTGGTAAATCTCTGAATATGAGTATGCTGGAACACTTTTTTTCTGTAGAGGGCGACAAGAGCATTTTTGATGGATTGAAGATTTCGAAAGATAAAAAGTTATGTGAAGAATATATGGGAAAGCATCCAGTTATTTCCATCTCACTAAAAGGCATCAATGCTGCTTCTTATGAGACTGCATTTGAGTTAACTGTCAAGACCATAAAGGGAGCAGTGCAAAAGGCAGGATTCCTTAAAATGAGTGATAAACTGGGCGAGGACGAGAAGAAAGAATATCGAGCGATTCTTGATGAAAATATGAGTGAGGCTACGCTTTTTTGGAGCTTAAAAAATTTGTCAGAACTTTTGGAGAAACACTATGAAACAAAAGTAATCCTTTTGATCGATGAATATGATGTTCCATTGGCGAAAGCGTTTGAAAACGGATATTATGACAAGATGGTTTTTCTTATCCGTAATTTACTGGAACAGACGTTGAAGACCAATAACAGCCTGAAATTTGCAGTAATGACCGGGTGTATGCGAATATCGAAGGAAAGTATCTTTACGGGATTGAACAACCTGAAAGTGTTGTCGATTACAGATGAGCGTTTTGATGAGTATTTTGGATTTACGGATGAGGATGTCAAAGAAATGCTGCGGTATTATGATCGGGAAGATCATTATGAAGAAATGAGAAACTGGTATGATGGATATCGGTTTGGTAGTACAGATGTCTATTGTCCATGGGATGTATTGAATCATTGTGATAAAATAAAAGAGAATGCTGCGGCTTTTCCTGAAAATTATTGGGTTCATACCAGTAGTAATGAGGCAGTCAAGAAAATCATTCAAATGTCAGGAAATATTACAACAAAGCGCGAGATTGAACGTTTGCTGGCGGGAGAAGAAATTGTCAAAGAGATTCGGCAGGAACTTACTTATCAGGAAATGTATCAGTCTGTGGAAAATATCTGGAGTCTTTTATTTATGACCGGATATCTAACACAAAGGCAGCGACTGGATGCCAGTCATTACAAACTTGCAATTCCGAATCTGGAAGTACGGGATATTTTTAAAACGCAGATCATGGAATATTTTAAGGAAGGTGTTGCAAAAGACGGAGATACGTTAAAACAGCTCTGTGATGCACTGAAAGGCGGAGATGCAGAAAAAGTAGAACGTCTTTTTGAAGGGTACTTGAAAAAGACAATCAGTATTCGAGATACATTTGTGGAGAAATCATTAAAAGAGAATTTCTACCATGGAATTTTGCTCGGCATTTTAGGTGTCAAAGAAGACTGGGGAGTATTCTCAAACAGGGAAACCGGGGACGGGTACAGTGATATTATGATAGAAACAGAGGACAGTGAAATGGGGATCATCATTGAAATCAAGTATGCCGGAGACGGGAATCTTCTGAATGCCTGCGAAAAAGCCCTGAAACAAGTAGAGGAAACGAAGTATGAGGAGACGCTTTTAGAAAACGGAGTGGAGAAAATATTAAAATATGGGATTGCTTGTTATATGAAACATTGTAAAGTCATGTGTTCGGAGAGATAACAGGCTTGAAACATTGGTGAAATATAAAATGGGAACTTCACAGAATGGATTAAAATGAAGTTTTTTTGTGAAGGTTGGTAAAAAGAAACGGAGAGGTGGATTATGGCATCAAGTAAAGAATATTTGCAATTTATTTTAGGGCAGTTGTCTGAGTTGGAAGAAATCAATTACAGGGCAATGATGGGAGAGTTTATTCTCTATTATAGAGGGAAGATCGTTGGTGGTATCTACGACGACAGACTGCTGATCAAACCTGTAAGCTCAGCGATTTCCTATATGCCGACAATTTCTTATGAATTGCCTTATGAAGGAGCAAAAGAAATGCTGTTAGTAGATGAGGTTGATAGTAAACAATTTTTGACAGGTCTATTTAAGGCCATGTATGAGGAATTGCCTGCGCCAAAGCCGAGAAAGAGGAAATAAAAATTGAAATCGATGGAGGTAGTTGGATGACGTTTTATGAACAGATGGTTTCCCACTTTCTGCTTTGCTGGAAAAAGACGAGACCTTAAATGCACCAATTTATGGAACGCTGCTGCAAAAGAGGGATCACTCCTTTGGATACTTTGGCCTGACAGAAAATGCATTGCTGGTATCTTTTGGGGTATATTTATAGTATTTCAGCTAACTATCTTCATGTAAATATTCGAATCCTATTTTTTCAAGAACATGTTGGCTACGAGTATTTCTTAAAACCACATCAGCA
>OHKZ01000648.1_pt1 | contig 15786 bp, 15 predicted proteins | sample 1569011 | NCBI WGS metagenome assembly OHKZ01 (sample SAMEA3879564, study PRJEB24766) | human gut metagenome | biome: human-associated habitat; feature: feces | place: USA | collected 1985/1987
GCGCTCTGTAGACCCAGTCACCCCATTCCGGTGCGAGTCCCATTGCCAGCATCCTTACCATTGGCGGCAGGATGGCAAGTGCAAGCGCACTATAGCAGACTGCCGGTGTATAATATCTGGCAAATTTTGAAATAAAATTCTCAGATCTGGATTTACGGGATCTGGATTCTTCAATCAGTTCCAGAATCTTCGATACGGTCGATTCGTCAAATTCTTTTGTTGTCTTAATCTTCAGTACACCGGTCATATTGATGCATCCGCTGATGATCTCATCTCCCGCTTTTGCACTGCGCGGAAGGCTCTCACCGGTCAGTGCACTGGTGTTGAGGCTACTGTTTCCTTCTACGATCACGCCATCGATCGGGACTTTTTCACCCGGCTGTACGACGATAACGGAACCAACCTCAACTTCATCCGGATCTACTTTTTCTAACTTACCATCGTTTTCAATGTTAGCATAATCCGGGCGGATATCCATCAGTTCGGTAATGTTACGGCGGCTCTTTCCAACTGCATAGCTCTGGAAAAGTTCACCGATCTGATAAAACAGCATAACAGCAACCGCTTCATTAAAGTCTCCGGACTTCTCATAAAATGCAATCGCAATCGCACCGACCGTAGCAACTGCCATCAGGAAATTCTCATCAAATACCTGACGGTTTAAGATTCCCTTCCATGCTTTCTTCAAAATATCGTAACCAACGATCAGATATGGAATCAAAAACAATACAAATCTGATAATTCCTGTTACCGGAAGGAAATTCAATAGAATCAGGAGCACCGCTGCAGCGATGATCCTGGTCAGCATCTTCTTCTGCTTCTTCGTCATTCTTCTCACCCTCTTACAGGTAGATCTCGCAATCGTCCTCTACCTTCTTACAATTCTTCAGGACGTCCTTCATAACGCTCTTTGCATCCTGTCCCTCTTCAAACTCAACGATCATCTTCTGTGTCATGAAATTCACTGTTGCATTCTGAACACCTGCTGTGTTCTTTGCTGCATCTTCCATCTTATTTGCACAGTTTGCACAATCCACTTCAATCTTATAAGTCTTCTTCATCTTTCTCTTCTCCTTTAATCTTGTTTTTTGACTTTCATCAAACATGTTTCCTATTCATTTTTATTAAACGATTAAGCATTCGTTTAATCTTTATATTTACATTATAGCCAACCAAATGAAAAAGTCAATACATTTGGCCATTTTTGTGTTACAATACGTTTATGATTAAAGAGATACTGAAGGTATTCTTGAATTGTAACTGTTCAGAGCCAAGCAAAATTTCATAAAACAGGTGTAAAATGCTTGCATTTTTAAGACTGTTTTTGAAATTTTATTTGGCGGATACGCCACACCGACGAAATGCGTAGCATTTTGGAGGTTGGCTCTGAACAGTTACTATAATATTTTTAAAGGAGATTGTTTATGACTGACCATATTTTACCACATAATCATGGTGAACATTTGAATACAAAACTTCTTATAGATAACATTGCAAAGACGGAGGACTTCCAGATTGTAGCTGACCTGTTCAAAGTCCTCGGAGATAACAGCAGAGTACGCATTTTCTGGCTTCTCTGCCACTGCGAAGAATGTGTGATCAACATTTCTTCCATGATGGACATGAGTAGTCCGGCAGTTTCTCACCACCTCCGCCAGCTGAAATCTTACGGACTGATCACAAGCCGCAGAGATGGGAAAGAGGTTTACTACAAAGCTGCTGACACAAACCAGGCTCAGCTGCTTCATCACATGATCGAGCAGGTGATTAAAATCACATGTCCTGAAGCTTAACTGTTATTACTGCAATATCACGCAATTAAACAAGTATATCAAAACGGAAAGATATGAATTTCTCAGAGATATTCACATCTTTCCGTTTTCTTACTTAATTTATTCACATTTTGTAACTGTTCATAAGAAAGTTTTACACTTCACCATTTTTAAACTTAATGATCATTTCATTCGTCAAACTGTCTCTGCTCGGCTCCACCGGAATCTCATCCCTTTGAAACCATTCTGCCAGTGCCAGTTCTTCCCGATCTAATGTAATTTCTTCCTCTCCATCCAGATCGCAATAGAACCCCATCAGGATCGTATCACTGAAAGACCACGGCTGGCTCTTATAATAACGTATGTTCTTGACTTTCAGTCCGACTTCTTCCATGACTTCACGCTGAACAGTCTCCTCGATTGTTTCTCCAATCTCGGTAAATCCTGCAAGAAGTGCATATTTTTTATATGCTCTCCCGGCGTATTTTGACATCAGGATCTTATCTCCGTCAGTCACTCCGATAATTACGGCCGGGCAAATCTTCGGAAATTCCATATTGCCACAATGATCGCAACGCATCATACGTTCTTTTTCATCATGTCTCATCTTATGTCCACAGCGTCCACAGAACTTGCGATTACGATACCAGTTGTTCAACTGATAACCGGTAATTCCGGCAAATGCAAGATACTGCGGTTCTGCATAACGGAAAGATTCTTTATTCTCCATTGTAAACTCTGACAACCGTTCACGGCTAATGTTCTGTACCAGATAAAAGCGTTCCTCGTCAATCGTAAACAGATAAACTGCTTCTTCATAAATCTCTTCATTAAGCCGTTCCAAATCACGAAATCTTGGAAAATCAATTCCATCTTTCCTTTTCTTCAGCAGTGCACTTTGTCCTTCGTAATACAATGCATAGCTCTGCGCATCCGGAGGGCATGGTCTGTACTGGTTATCAAACTGATGTGGCTGTATCTCCTGAATCATAATTCTTTTCCTTTCTTAAACATAGAACCAAGAACCCAGAGAACTCCACCTGCTCCAATTGCAAAATCTCCCAGGTTATATGTTACTTGATCCAACTTTTCCTTTCCTGTCTTAACTCCGATGTAATCAACAACCTTCTCTTTATGATAACGGTCCGTCAAGTTACTCCAAGCACCTGCTGCCGCAAGTGTGATTCCGGTTTTTCTTAAAATATTGCTGTTCCCTAGAAGTGTCAGCATCTGTATCACTGTCACAATACCTGTTCCTGCTTCTGTAAGCTTTTTCACTTTTTCCGGTTTATTTGCAAAAACTCCCAGGCAGATTCCCGGATTATGAATACGTCGAAGTTCCAGTTTCTCTGTCAGTTTCCTCTTTTCACCCATCTTGAGATTCTTTTCCACATAGTGCTTTGCCCATTGATCCACAAGAAATACCGTGGTTCCACCCAACGGATAGAATTTATTTTTCTTCACGCTATCATCTCCCAGTCCTTTCATATTACAATTCAAAGTACCTGTTCCCGGCAACAATTTCTCTACAGCATTTCCAGAAAATCTTTTTCTGAAATAATCGGAACTCCGAGATCTCTTGCCTTTTTATTTTTTGAAGATGTGGAATTTACGTCATTGTTGATCAAATAATTTGTCTTTGATGTGACACTTCCCGTCACCTTACCGCCACGTTTTTCAATCTCAGCCTTTACTTCTGCACGATTTGCAAAATGTTCAACACTTCCGGTAATCACAAAGTTCACTCCGGCAAATTTCTGGCTGTCTTCTGTTACTTCCTCTTCTTCTAATTCCACTTCATTAAGAAGGTGTTTAAAGAGTTCCTGATGATCTTCCTCTTTAAAATAATCTACATAGCTCTTCGCCATAACTGCTCCGACACCCTGAATCTCAACCAGTTCTGCCTCTTCTGCCTGAAGCACGCGTTGCGAATCATTTCCAAGTGCCCGGCAGATTACCTTCGCATTCGCACTTCCGATTCCCGGGATTCCGAGACCATAAACCAGTCTTGCAAGTGTTGTCTTTCTTGCCTTTTCAATACTGTTCTGAAGTTTCAGGAAAGATTTTTCGCCAAAACCATCCATTGTCATAATCTCATCTCTGTAGTTGTCTAGGTGGAAGAGATCTGTAAAGTCTTTCACATAGCCGTGGAAAATAAATTTCTCCAGTGTTGCCTCTGAAAGACCTTCAATATTCATCGCATCTCTGCTCACAAAAAGAGCAAATGACTTCACATGCTTTGCCTGACATTTCGGATTGGTACAATACAATGTCTTCGTCTCATTTTCCATGGAAATCTTTGTCTCGCCGCCGCAAACCGGACAGACTTTCGGGATATCTTTCACTCCGCTTCTCGTCAGATTCTCTGCAATCTGCGGAATGATCATGTTCGCTTTGTACACCTGAATCTCATCTCCAATGCCAAGTTCAAGTTCTTCCATAATGCTGATATTATGAACACTTGCACGGCTGACCGTCGTTCCTTCAAGCTCTACCGGCTCAAAAACCGCCACCGGATTGATCAGACCTGTTCGTGACGGACTCCACTCAATCTCAAGTAGCTTTGTGTTGCGGATCTCATCTGCCCATTTGAAGGCAAAAGAATCTCTTGGGAACTTCGCTGTTGTTCCAAGTGACTGTCCGTAAGCAATATCATCATACACAAGCACAAGACCGTCCGACGGAACTTCGTTGTGCTCAATCTCACGGGCAAACCATGCCACTTCCTCTTCAATCGTATCTCTTGTCACTTCATGGTTCTCCACAACATCAAATCCCTGATTTTCAAGCCACTGCATCTGATATTTTCTGGAATTCTGAAAGTCCACGCCTTCTGCACGGACAAGTGTAAATGCATAAAATCTTACATTTCTCTTCGCAGTGATCTCATTGTTCAGCTGACGGACAGAACCGCTGCAGAGATTTCGTGGATTCTTATATTTCGCATCTACATCCTCAATCTCTTCATTGATCTTCTCGAAATCTTTATAGGAAATAACTGCCTCTCCTCGCAGTACAAGTTCTCCCTGATATGGGATCTTAAGCGGTACATTTTTAAATACTTTCGCATTGTTTGTAATGACCTCACCGATCACTCCGTTTCCTCTGGTAACTGCCTTCACAAGTTCTCCGTTCTGATAGGTCAGAACAACAGTAAGTCCATCCAGTTTCCAGGAGATTAATGCTTTTTGTCCGCCTAGGAATTCCTTCAGTCTTTCTACATCTTTCGTTTTGTCCAGAGAAAGCATCGGACGCTCATGACGTTCTTTCGGGAGCTCACTGAGTACTTCATATCCAACATTTGCCGTCGGACTGTTCGCCATTCTTGTACCAAGCTTTTCTTCTAATTCCAGCAGTTCATCATAGAGCTTATCATACTCGTAGTTGCTCATGATTTCTATATTTTCCTGCTCATACGAACGTCTCGCTCTGTTTAGAAGTTCTACCAGCTCTCGCATGTGATTCATTTCTTTCTGCTCATCCATCATCACTTCTTCCCTTTCCCATGTCTCGTTCTATTATCTTGTGCAGCTGCCCACTGTTCCTGATATTTTCCTCCGGGCAATACAGAAGAATCTTTCAGCTGATCATATAATTCGTTCAATTCCTGATCTGTCAGTTTTCTATACTGGCCATCCTTCAATCCATCCAATGTAATGTTCATCACACGGACGCGTAAAAGATCCTTCACTTCATATCCGAGAGCTTCACACATTCTGCGGATCTGACGGTTCAACCCCTGTGTCAGGATTATGGAAAATGTATACTTTCCAATCTTTTTCACAGTACAAGGACGGGTCACAGTATCAAGGATCGGAACTCCTGCTGCCATCTTTTTTAAGAAGTCTTCCGTAATTTCTTTATCAACAGTTACTTTATACTCTTTCTCATGTTTGTTGGCTGCACGCATCATTTTGTTGATGATATCACCATTATTTGTCATCAACAACAGTCCATGAGAATCCTTATCGAGTCGTCCGATATAAGTCACACGCACCGGATAATTCAGGAAACGGACAATGCTGTCCCTCTCTCTGCGTTCTTCTGTACAAACGATTCCACGCGGTTTATTTACTGCCAGCACGATCATCTCGTCCTGTTTTGAGACAACTTTATTTCCAACTTTCACGACCTGCCCCGGCACGATACGCATACCGGTCTGTGCACGCTGTCCATCAACTGTCACGCGTCCAGTCTCAATGAGGCGGTCTGCCTCCCTTCTGGAACACACGCCCGCCTCGCTCAAATATTTATTCAGCCTTACCGGCTCACTCTTCTGTAAAAATTCTTCTTTGATTCGATTACTCAACTGCAAACACTCCACTTATATTATTGTCTTTGAAAAATGTATTTCCGCTGTATAAAAACAGAACCTCTGAGATTCTGTAGGAATCCATAAGATCATTGATCGTTCCGCTGTAATATCTCGGATCCACAACTACGATTTCTCTGTAGTACGGTGTCAGGAACGGTATAAATGAATTCGCAAAGGAATCTTTCACAAGAAGAAGACGCTTTGTGCTTGTAGAAACTGTACGGATATCAAGCAAGGATGAATTTCCTCCAAGAAATACCGTATATTGATCTTTCTCCTTTAATTTAGAAGAATCATATAAGGATGTGGAACGCTTTCCTTCATCCACATAATCTATGATCAAGTCTGTATCTTCTTCTGTCGGCACATAAATATCAATCTGTTCCTTCTCTCCCAGATTCACTCCGCTTTTTGACGCCAGCATTCCGTTGAAACTGTTAGAAACTGCGTGGGAAACATATTTTCCTGAAAGGTCTCCTTCAATCCCAAGGGATGGTGCCGCCGCCTGAAATGCATAAAATGCACCAAGTGTCGTCCAGTGATGATCCGTTTTGTAATAAATCTTCTCTGTCTTATGTTTATTCAATTCCGTTGACACGTCAATCCACTCAACGCTATCTCCAAGATCCTTTCGCACCATGCTGAACATCTGCGTCTGATCTTCCGGCTTTGCCAATGCTGGGAGTGAATGATTCAGCACATTTGCTGCATCCGGAACAAGCATCATACGAACCGGAATCTTTTTCTGGCTCTCTGAAAATGATTTGATTGCCTTGATATTTGCAGCAAGATGATTCTCGTCCGCAACTTCAATCTGCTCTAACAGCTGTCCATTTCTGCCGATGTAGACACCATTTTCCAGACGACTTCCACAAATCCGGTCTACCGTAACTTTCAGCTTTCTCCACATATCTCTTCCAACAAACTGATCATCCATATAAGCTTCAAATTTCTCATCATAATCTCCGCTTATCAGACTGCTCAGACGAAACTTTGGCTTCGTTGCAAGCATACGGTTCTCCTGCACTGATTTTTCTTTGTTAGGCACTATAATATTTATAATAAGAAATAGAAACAAGATCAGAATAAATATAATACCAACCAATTGCTCCTGTACTTTTCTCTGTCTATCTTTCTTCATCTTTTCACCTTAATTGTTGTCGTTCACTGTTTTCTATAACTCTCTAGAATCTAAAGTACAAAAACGGATTGTACGTATCTGCGATCAGATAAGCAACTGATATTGCCAGCATTCCAAAGAAAACAATTAGCATAATTACAGTCCGTACTGTATGATTCTCAGACACATTCAAAATTGCACGAAGCAGTCTTGATCCAATTGTTGTTGATCCAATTACTGCCAGCAAGTAGAACAGCCAGTGTGTCAGGATCACAAAGAATACTTCTTTACTGGCAAATCCTGCTCCGCCACCAACCATTGCAAAAAGGTAACGAAGTGCTGCTCCAAGGCTTGGACTAAAGAAAAATACCCAGCCAACCAGCACCAGAACTAATGCATAAATATGCTGCAATACACTTGGCCACCGATCCACAATTGCCCCCCAGACATATTTCTCCAGTACGAGAACTACTCCATAATAGATTCCCCATACAATAAAATTCCATGCAGCTCCATGCCACATTCCGGTCAGCATCCAGACAATCAAAAGGTTTACAATATTTCTTGAAATCGTTACATGATTTCCACCAAGCGGAATATATACATATTCACGGAACCAGGAGCTCAAAGAAATATGCCATCTGCGCCAGAATTCTGTAATACTTTTAGAAATATACGGCACATCAAAGTTCTTCTTGAATTCAAAACCGAACATTCTTCCAAGTCCAATTGCCATATCAGAATAACCACTAAAATCAAAATAAATCTGGAATGCATAAGTAATACAGCCAAGCCATGCCATAAGAACTGTCAGACTGCTCGCTGATGTCGATGCTATTTGCTCAAAGATCTTTCCCATCGTATTGGCAAGCACTGCTTTCTTCGCAAGTCCAATGATAAAGAGCATTGCTCCCTGTCCTAACTTTCTTCCGGAAATCTTTCTTGCAGTAAGCTGTTTTTCAATATCTCCGTAACAGACGATTGGTCCGGCAACCAGCTGCGGAAACATGGATACATACAGTGCATACTTTACCAGACTCTGCTGTGCTTTTACCTTACCCCGATATACATCCACAATATAGGAAATTTCCTGAAATGTGTAAAAAGAAATTCCGATTGGTAATGCCAGTTCCCTGTATGGAATACTGATTCCGAACAACGTATTCGTACTTTCTACCCAAAATCCAAAATATTTAAAGAACACAAGCAAAACAATATTTACTGTTATTGCAAAGACCAGTGACCGTTTTGCTTTCGCCTCATTCTCACTCTTATTCTCAATATCCATTCCACAAAAATAGTTTAACAAAATACTGAGTATCATCAGAATGATATAAACCGGTTCGCCCCAGGCATAGAAGATCAGACTGCCTGCAAGCAGCAGGAGATTCTTCCATTGCGGCGGTGCAATATAATAAACTGCCAGCATGATCGGCAGAAATAAAAACAAAAATGTAATACTACTAAATAACATCTGCTCCCCCTTCTACAGACTCTTGTCAAATGCGCTGCGATATTCAGAAGCTTTCGAAGATACTGCAAAAAAGATATATCTTCCACGAATACTTTCCTGTGAGTCCTCTAAAAGCTTCACCTGTTCCGGCAGATAAGAATCAAAATCTTCTATTCTCTGTGCTTTTCTCTGTGCGATCGCATTTGTCACATTTTCTATCTGTGCATCATTTTTCACCTGTATCACCAGAACTTCCGCTGCTGAAATACTGGACGGAGAAGAATAATACAAAACACCCTTGTAGTCCGCACTGTTCAGTCCATAATTTCTCTTAAGCATCTGGTCATCCATCTGCACAAGTTCTTTACTGTCCAATACACTGCTCACAGCCTTTGATACTTCTGAAAAAGTCCGCTTACTTCCACTTGCATATAGCATCAATATCACAAGATATCCCACGATAATTACTAAAAGTATATATTTCATCGCAGAGATCATTCGCTGTCTTTTCTCTGTCATAGCGTTGCCACCTCCGCCATCTTTTCTGCCCAGATTGGATAGAAATTCGCCTTAAAATGAATTCCATCTTCTTCATAGTACTCATCTTCTATAATATCTGAATTATCAATGTATCCGATTTGCTTCTTTTCACACATTGCTTCTAGTTTTTCATTGTAATCTGCAATATTTGCAAGTGCCGGCTCCTTCTCTACTGCACTTTCCTGCACCGGAAAAACAGCATTCACAAAAATGTGCGCATCCGGCATAGCCTTCTGAATCTTCTTGATCACATCTGAATAATCCTTGATAAACTTGTCTACATCTCCGTTTGTCTTAGTCACATCATTCATCCCATATGCCAGAAAAATAATCTGCGGATCCAGTTGTTTTGCCTGCTCGATCTGATCATCCAGTTCGCTGAAATGAATTCCAATTTTCGCAACAACACTTGATGTATTCAGTACATCATACTCTGTAAAGCTCGCCGCAATGGAATCGCCCATCACAACAGCACCGGAAAAGCGTTCCTTCATACTTCTTGTATCGGATGAATCTCCTGTTCCATCTTTCTTTTCCAACTGATTAATCTTCTGCTCAATCGTCTTCGCATCTGCAGATTCTTTGCCTTTTATATATGCAATTCCTTCACTGGTGTCGACTGGCTTCTTTGTCAGATTGCTAACACCCTGCACTGCCAGGAGTATCACTGTAATGACCAGCGCACATCCGACCCCGATCCGGATTCCCAGTTTTTGCTTTCTTTTTATTGTTTTCTTCATATATCTATATTCTTTCTGTTTTTTATATACTGTATAGAATCCCATACTGTTTTAATAGTACATTTTTTAGCAATAAAAGTCAACAAATCTGCGCTTGTATCTCGCCATTCCTTTTAGTACAATGATAGGTAGACGATTAAGAACTTAAACAGCTGCGGAGGTATCTGATTTCTATGATTTCACTGACTTTAACAAATGTAAAAAACTTCATGTCTCACCTTCTCTTAAAAGAGACATTTGACAATTTCTCTTTTATCGAAGGAGAGATTATTACGTTTAATACCTTTCGGATTGACGGGTATATGCAGAAAGATTTCTTTGATTCCGAAGAAGAGATTCCGGAATATTCTCTTTGGAAAAATCTGCGTGAATTTTGTTTTTCCTTAATTAAGGGAAAGAAAACACCGCTCGGTTTTCATTTTGTCTTCAGCCTGAATTCAAAGAATATTTCCCGTCTGATTGAACAGAAAGAACTGGGACTTAATCCTGCTGACGTGCAGGGACTCTATTTGAATATACGTTACGATGGAACTCATCTCACCTGCGTGACAGGAACTTCCTTCAAGAGTTTTATGATGGATAAGACCCTGGAACGCGAATGGGATGAGATGGTAAAGAAGTTCTTTTTAAAAAAAGAGATTGAATTTGAGTTAATGTAAATTTAAAAATCCATTAGCAATGTGTGCCGCAAGGCGCACATAATAACAGCCGCCTCACGGTTAAATAATCGTGAAGCGGCTGAACTTATTACTGCCAATGATGAGAAACTCATAGAACATGTTTCTCATCATTTTACTTTATTATTTTGTCAGAAGCATCATAATATCATTGCTTCTCTTAACGAATGCTGTCATCTCTTCCGGACTTAATGGCTTATGAGCAAGCATTGCAAGATCATACAGCTGTTTGCAGATGATTGACACGTGCTCGCTGTCTTTGTTCGCTACAAGGAACTGAACAAGTGGATGGTTAGCATTGAGTACCAGTGTTGCCTGGCTTCCGAACATGGATGCATCCATGCCGCCCATACCATACATCTTCATCATCTCCTGCATTCTTCTGTTTTCCTCAGAAAGAACTGCCATAGATGCTACATTCTCATCTTTGAGCTTCTCAACTTTAACATCAAGCTTCTCATTGCCAAGCTCTTTGCGGAAGATTTCAACAAGGCTGTCTGTTGTCTTCTGGAATTCTTCCTTCTCATCCTCTGCGACTTCATCTTTCAGAGAATCATGTACATCTGCATCAATTCTCAAGAACTGAACTTCCTGATGTTTCTGCTCAAGGTATGTGATAAATGCAGAATCAATGTTATGTGTCAGAATGATCGCATCCTGTCCCTGGGCCTTGAACATGTTGATATACTGGCTTTGCTGTACTTCATCTGTTACATAGAAGATTCTTGTCTTCTCTTCTTCCTTCGCATCTGCGTCCTTAGACTCTTCTGCGTCTGTTTTTGTTTCTTCTGCCTTAGTTTCCTCTGTCTTGGCTGCGTCAGCTTCTTCGCCTTTGGCTTCTTTGATGATATCTTCAAGAGTCATGTATTTATGATCAAGATTCTTGTAAAGCATAGAATTCTTCATTTTCTCGCCGAATTTCTCATCTTTCAAGCAACCGAACTTGATGAATGGACTGATGTCATCCCAATATTTCTCATAGTTCTCACGGTCTGTCTTGAACATTCCGTTCAACTTGTCAGCAACCTTCTTGGAAATATAATCAGCAACTTTATTTACAAATCCGTCATTCTGCAGTGCGCTACGTGATACGTTCAGTGGCAGATCCGGACAGTCGATCACTCCCTTAAGTACCATAAGGAACTCTGGGATTACTTCTTTAATATTATCTGCGATAAATACCTGGTTATTGTAAAGTTTAATCTTTCCTTCGATGGAATCATACTCTGTATTGATCTTCGGGAAGTAAAGGATTCCCTTTAAGTTAAACGGATAATCCATGTTCAGGTGGATCCAGAACAGTGGCTCTTTGTAATCCATGAACACCTTGCGGTAAAAATCAATATAGTCATCCTTTGTACACTCACTTGGATTCTTTGTCCAAAGCGGGTGTGTATCACTGATAGATACCGGACGTCTTACGATCTTCGCTTTCTTCTTCGGCTCGCCCTCTTCGCCTTCCTTTGGTTCCTCTGTGATATGCTCTACAACAGTATCTGTGTCAAGAACATCATCTTCATCGATTGTGTCATACTCAGGCTCTGCATTTGCCTTGGAAAGGAAGATCTCTGTTGGCATGAAAGAGCAATATCTCTCAAGTACTTCTCTTGCACGGTATTCATTTGCAAACTCAAGGCTGTCCTCATTCAGATACAGTGTAATCTCTGTTCCGACTGTTGTCTTATTTCCTTCCTGCATCTCATACTCAGTGCCGCCTTCACTTGCCCAGTGTACCGGTTTCGCACCTTCTTTATAGGAAAGAGTATCAATCTGAACTTCGTCAGCTACCATGAATGCTGAGTAGAATCCAAGACCGAAGTGTCCAATCATATCATCTTCTGTTGTCTTATCTTTGTATTTCTCAAGGAACTGTGTTGCACCTGAAAATGCGATCTGAGTGATATACTCTTCTACTTCTTCAGCTGTCATACCAAGTCCGTTATCGATAAACTTCATTGTCTTCTCTTCCGGGTTGACAATTACTTCAATCTTCGGTTTGTATCCTTCCGGAAGCTCATATTCTCCCATCATATCCAGCTTTTTCAGCTTAGTGATCGCATCACATCCGTTGGATACGAGTTCACGTACAAAGATATCATGATCGGAATAAACCCATTTCTTGATAATAGGAAAAATGTTTTCGCTGTCAATTGATAAAGTACCTTTTTTAACTGCCATTTTACTGCACTCCTTTTTATTTATAATCTATCCGTAACTGCTCAGTTACGTTTCTTTTAATATCGGCTGTCAATCAGCTTTTTCGCTGATATCGATAGTATATTTGCCTGCCTAATGGACATTCTAGTACAGCAAAAATTAAAAGTCAATAGAAAATTAGCACTCCTTTCAAAAGAGTGCTAATAATTCCATTAAAAGTATAAAGTTTTTATGAACTATACTGTCTCCGGCTCCGGATAATCCTCTCCAAATGTCTCAACAGTAACTTTCTTCATTACCTGTTTCTCAAGCGGGCGGTCGCTGTAGTCTGTTGCTGTCTCAGCAATCTTATTCACTACATCCATTCCTTCTGTGATCTTACCGAATGCAGCATAAGCTCCGTCAAGGTGTGGTGCTTTCTTGTGCATGATAAAGAACTGGCTTCCTGCTGAATCCGGATGCATTGCACGTGCCATAGAAAGAACTCCTGCATCATGTACAAGGTTGTTCTCTACACCATTCTGCGCGAACTCACCTTTGATTGAGTATCCCGGGCCACCCATTCCTGTTCCGTTCGGATCTCCGCCCTGGATCATAAATCCGCTAATCACGCGGTGGAAGATTACTCCGTCATAGAAGCCTTTCTTTACGAGTGACACAAAATTGTTCACTGTGTTCGGTGCAACTTCCGGATACAGTTCTGCTTTCATGATATCGCCATTTTCCATTTCAAATGTAACTACTGGATTTGCCATGTTTAATTCCTCTTTTCCATAGATTTAATGACTCTATTGTAGCGGATTTATCTAAGAACTTCAAGATACATCTATTATTTCAAACGTTCTCGGTAAAAATACGTTACTGTTCAAAGATTTCTGTGAACAGTAATCCCTATCAATCCGCCTTTTTCCTTATACCCGGTATTCCACAGTTCCTTCAGTGAAAATGTTGTTGCTTCCCCATAAGTCGCCACTTTGATCAGAAGATCATCTGCTGTCTCTTCATATCCGATACATAAAAACCAGTGCCATACAAAATCAGCAAATTTCTTGTCTTTATGACGCAACATCAGATATGGAACCGGCGTTCCTTCATTGATTTTCTTCTTAATGAATACTGCTGCTTCTCTTGCTGTATGTTCACCGGAAAATTCTTTAAATTCCACCTTTTCTCCTATATCTTCCAGATACTTTCCAAAGCCTTCTGTGTACATCCACAACTTGTTCACCCCACTCATTCTTGGGCGAAGATATGGTTTCATTTTCATGGAAAACTGAATATAATCTTCTTTACTCAGATTCTCTGCATCAAAAGGATACAGGTTCTTCTTTCCTTTATATTTTGCAAAATAGATACAGCAGTCACACGCTGTTGCCGCAGCGCATCCGCCGATGTGCATCACCACATTGCGGAACCAGTCCTGATTGCCGCCTACTTCTCCGTCTATCATAAAATAATCCAGAATCTGTTTCATTTCTGTTGTTCTTCCTCTCTGTAAAAAATCTTGTTTTATCTCTTATCATTCGGTCCGTTATTATTTTACAAGCTGCATTTTCTACTGCCATTTCCTACTGATCTGTACATATTAACTGTAATTATAACCTCATATGGTTGAAATGTACACTTTCCCCTCCTTTTTTTAGTCACTCGTGACATTGTTGATTTTCGTGCCTAACGCTATACTAAGTACATAAGTTAAACAAACCAAAATCAACTACCAATTAAAAAACAAAACCAAATTTAGTCAAACAAGTAAAAAGTAATCATTTAAGGAGGCACTTATAATGGCAAGTTTATCTCTTCAGGGAATTCAGAAAATTTATCCTAACGGATTTCACGCAGTAAAAGATTTCAATCTTGAAATCGCTGACAAGGAGTTCATCATCTTCGTAGGACCATCAGGATGTGGTAAATCTACAACACTTCGTATGATCGCTGGTCTGGAGGATATCTCCGGCGGTACATTTAAGATCGACGGAAAAGTAATGAACGATGTAGAGCCAAAGGATCGTGATATCGCAATGGTATTCCAGAACTACGCTCTGTATCCACATATGACAGTATATGATAACATGGCTTTCGGACTGAAACTTCGTAAAGTTCCGAAAGATGAGATTGATAAGAAGGTTCGTGAGGCTGCCAAGATCCTTGATCTTGAGAAACTGCTCGACCGTAAACCGAAGGCCCTTTCCGGTGGACAGAGACAGCGTGTTGCTATGGGACGTGCTATCGTTCGTAATCCTAAGGTATTCCTTATGGATGAGCCACTTTCCAACCTGGATGCAAAACTTCGTGTACAGATGCGTATCGAGATTTCCAAGATTCATCAGAGACTGGGTGCAACAATCATCTATGTAACACATGACCAGACAGAGGCTATGACACTTGGTACCAGAATCGTTGTTATGAAAGACGGCGTTGTTCAGCAGGTAGATACTCCTCAGAATCTGTACCAGAAACCAGGCAACCTGTTCGTAGCTGGATTCATTCCCTGCTTCATCTTCATAGGTGATAACTGCCTTGATCGTTCCATCGTCTTTTGTGGCAGCCTGTCCTGTCACAAGTGCATCTACCGTTCCGGTACCGCCTGCTTCAATCTTACCGATAAAGCTCTCACCGCCTGTGACGGAATCTCCTTCAAATTTTACCTGTACATTGTACAGTGTTGTTTTTCCTGTATTGTAAATACTGAACATGATGTCAGCTTCGTTTCCGACCGAGATTGTAGCAGGCAGGATCTCAGGTGTGCTGAGCTCAAATTTTGCAGCCTGATGGATCGGGATCGATACATCTGCCGTAGACGTATACGCCGTATAAGCATCATCCTCATAATCCATTGTCACGTCAAGCTGATATGGTTTTTGTGACAAATCAGACTTTGCCGTCATTTCTATCGAGAGATCTGTTGTCGCATTTTTGCCGATAGAACTGATATAAACCGTATTGGAGCCGGAAGTCGGCAGAAAAGCCGCATAGGTATTTTCCGTATCACTGCCTTCCGACGGTGCGTTA
>OHKZ01000653.1_pt1 | contig 15674 bp, 15 predicted proteins | sample 1569011 | NCBI WGS metagenome assembly OHKZ01 (sample SAMEA3879564, study PRJEB24766) | human gut metagenome | biome: human-associated habitat; feature: feces | place: USA | collected 1985/1987
CGAATTCATTATCCGTTTCATAGCAGAAATGTGGGTCGTTAACAGCTTCCAAGAAAAAGTCGGCATCAAAGTGAAATATTGGTAGACCGTAGTGCCCTGCCTTTGATTTGATGATTCGGATGGCAGTTCTCCGATGATGGTGCGGTTGGTAAAATTCAGGGATTTGATCCATACTAATACCTCCTCGAATACAGCTTTCATATGTCCATTATAGAACAAGCACTGGGATTCGTCAATAATTATTTTGACACGTTTCAAAAAAAGTGATAGAATAGCATCAGCATAAAGAAATTTACCATAGGAGGTGAAAAATGTATACAACAGGGCGCATGTTTGCGATGCAGAAAGTAGCTGCTACAGTGGTCTCTCTGCATAGAAATTCGTAAAGAAGTACACACAAATAGAATACTACCTCATTCCGAACAAGTGTGTTAATCCGAAACGAAATAGAGGAGAATTGATATGAAAACACAACCTGTGACCTTCGCAGCAATGACAGATTTGCATCTGGACATTATGCACGATGGCATGATGCGCATAGATGCTTTTCTGGATGCTGCACAAAAGGCCGATGTCGATTTTATCATTCAGCTGGGTGATTTTTCTTATCCCAAGGACACTTCGACCTGTCTATGTGCACCGGAGAAAATGCCCATCAATCTCAAATATGCAATGGAATGTCCGACTGAAATACCAAAACTAGAGATTCTGAATAAATTTAATTTGTTTTCCAAACCGAAGTATCATCTCCTCGGAAATCATGAGTGTGATTTTTGCTCCAAGGCAGATGCTCTGGAAATGTATGGGATGGAAAAGCCCTATTACTCGTTCCATCTCAAAGGCTGGCACTTCATCGTTCTGGACGGCAACTCTTATCGGGATGAACACGGCGACCTTGTGGATTACAATTTTGGAAAATATTTTGAAACCACAGATCTCCCGTATCTTGGAGAACAGCAGCTTGTGTGGCTTCGGGAAGAAGTTCTTTCTGCGACAGAACCCATCGTGATTTTTTCGCATCAGCCGCTCTATGCCTGCCCTCGCGGACTCAGAAATGTTGACGACCTGCAGAAGATTATCCGGGAAGGCAGAGCAGCAGGAAAGCGGATTCAGTTCTGCATGAACGGTCATGTTCATCGGGATATCAGGCATTTTGAAAATGGAATTTTGTATTATACCCTTAACAGTATCTCCAACTACTGGGCGGGAACTGAGTACGCAACGCACCGTTACAGCTCTGAGATTGAAGCGAAGTTCCCAAATTTGCAATTTGTTGTTCCCTATGCAGATCCAATCTATGCAATCGTCACGTTGGATGAAAACGGTGTTTCGGTAAAAGGAGTAGAAGGTCATTTTGTTCCACCCTCTCCCGAAAAAACTGGAATCACTGTGCCGTTGACTCCTTCTGTTGCATCATGGTCTTTTGCATGGGACGAATTTGAGACACTTCAAGGTGATGTTTAATCACAAAAATACAGCCTCCGAGATATCGGCACTATGCCTAAACTCGGAGGCTGTATTTTATTTCATAGTGCGATTATAGCTTTGAATGGCATAGGTTAAGGCATCTTGTGGAGTTGCTGTGTCATTGTATACCGTATTGACCGCCATGCCTAAGATGCTTAAAAATCTGCGCTCATCAAAGCAGGTTGCTTTCTGCGGGGGAATACGATTGATCTTTGACTGTGCAATACACTTGTGAGAGAGTCCAAGCCAAGGATAGGTATCAAGGACCTCATAGTTGCTGTACGTTTTTTCGCAAGGAGAAACACTGCCTAGAAGGGTCATGGCAGTCGCAATCTCCTCGCTGCAAATCCATTTTATAAAATCAAATGCTTCCGTTTTGTTTTGGCTGTTTTTGGATACTCCAATACAGCCGCCACCCAGTAAAGAATTCTGCCCCGGAAGATATGTGTAACCGATTTTATTGATAATAACTGAATCACTGTCCATCATCTCTGAGGCATAATTGCTGAAAACGATAGACATTGCTGTATCGCCTGCGGCAAACTCACGTGCCGATTCTCGCCACCAACTATTATATCGTTTGGGAGAATAATCCTTGGCTTCGATAAGCTCCTTCATGGATTGAATAGCGATGTCTGTGTTGAGGAGCAGATTTCCATTTGCATCGAACAAATCGTGCGAGTGACTGAAATACCGTGTTAGATATTCGGTTGCAGCAACGCCACTGTTTCCAAGTGTCAATGTTGTGCCATAGGTTGTGGGGGAATGTTCATTGAAACGTCTAGTGAAGAACCTTGCGATACGGTTAAAGTGCTCGAAATCTTGCGGTGGTGCAAGCTCTTCCTTATACTGTTCCTTATAAAGACGCTGCAGGACGGTGTTCTCAAACAAATCTTTACGGTAGAACAGTAACTGTGCGCTCGGTGTTTCAGGAAAGGCATAGGCAACGCCATTCACACTTGTATATTGTGGAACAAGGCCGGGGATAAAAGGCTCGAACAACTGCTCGGCGCTGGAAGATGTTAACTCACTCAAGGGTGCAAAAATATGTTCACCAAACCATGAAAGCCATGTGTGATCCAGACGGATGACATCATAGGCATCTGTGTTTCCAAGATCGCTCAGAATCTCGTGAATTCCATCATAAGAACAGATGGCGACTTTGATTTCGATTCCTGTTGCATCCGTATAAATACGCGCCATGTTCTCCATAATTCGAGCTGTCGGGCTGTCCAGTGTCAGGATCGTCAGCCGTTTGCAAGTCGAGCCCGGAATTTTAGATAACCAATTCCGCATCCCATCGTTATGTAAAATCATTGGTTGAAATTCGGATCGTTTGTTTTCTTTCCGCTTAATAAGCTGCTCTGCAGCACAGCGTCCCATCAGACGGTAGTTCAACTCATATTTTTTACATCCAACCGATGGAATTGTAAAAAGCGGCGAAATGGTATAAATTGGCGAATGAAGATGGGGATAGAATGTCTTACTGACATTACTGAAATTTTCTGCCAGGTGATAATTAGTCAGAACCACAGCATCAACTGGTTCAAGATCGTTCAAAACCTGCAAAAAATGGGTATAACAATGCAGCGAATCGGTTTGGACATGGTGCAGGACGCAGTTTTTGGCTTTTAATGCAGCCGAAAAAGCCATGTAAAACTCATTCTGGCTGGAATAATCCAAAGTCTCAGTGATGAGAAGGATGCGACTGCACTTTTTAGATGTTAGCTTTTCTGCTAATTCTAAACCGGCTTTGGCGTAATCGAATCCAATATAGAAAGGGGAATCAAAGGGATTTCGCTCCACAAAGACAACATCCTGCTTTGGAATCCCGATTTCGTCATAAATGTTCCGGCCATCTTTTGTACAAGACGAAAATGTAGCAATTCCCGCCGTCATTTCGGAACGGATAGTTTGGAGTTGGAATTCCTCCTCTGCAAGCAAATCGTTTGAAAAATAGAGTCGAACGGAATAGCCACTAGATTCCGCATAGTTCTTAAAGCTTAAAAAGAAGTCGGTATATCGTCTGTCATGCACATTGGGTATGATTGCTGCCAGCAGCTTCGATGAGCCCTGTCGGAGTGTTTTGGCTCGTTGATTCATGGTATAGCCCAGTTTTGCACATGCTTGTTCAACCAGAATTATTTTATCGCTGCTGACATTGCCACGTCCGTTCAGCACATTTGAAACGGTGCCTTGTGCAACGCCCGCTTCTTTAGCGATATCTTTAATAGTAGGCATAGTATGATTTTCCTCCTAATTGGACACCTTCTCTATATTTACAGTATAATGGAGCATTTCGCAAAAAACTATTGAACTTTTTCACAATATTCAAGAAAGAACTTCTATGTTTTGCTGTATTGACACGTTTCAAAATATGTGCCATACTAAAAATAAGGAGGCTATCGCCATGAATAATACGTTACATCTTTATAATCGTGACCGCGTTCAGGTAGCAGCACATCGGGGTGTTGCTGGCGTGAACATCCCTTGCAACACGATCCCGGCCTTTGATATCGCACTGCACGGCGGTGCAGCCATTCTGGAGATGGACTTATTCAAAAGTCTTGACGGCGAAATCTTCATCTTCCACACCGGAAAGGAACCGTTTCAACTTGACCGTCACATTGATCTGACCCGGATGACCGCAGAGGAAATCCGCAAGCTGCGACTCATCAATGTGGATTTCAACGAGACGGAACACGGGTTGAACACATTCGATGAAGTGTTGGAACACATGAAAAATCGCTGCATCCTAAATCTGGATCGTTGTGGTGCGTTCATCCCTGATGTTATCAAGCAGGTTGAGCGGCACGGCATGAAGGAGCAAATCTTGCTCAAAAATGCACCTACCAAAGAAGTTTTAAGGACCGTTGAAGAAGTTGCCCCGGATTATATGTTCATGCCTATCTACATGGAAAATGATACGGCCAGTGAGCTAATTGAGTCTATGAACATTAACTACATGGGTGCAGAGCTTGTGTTCTCGACCGAAAAAGCTCCGGTTATCCAGCCAGAGTACATCGAGGCAATGCATAAAAAAGGACGTACTTTGTGGGGAAATGCTGTCCTATACAATTACAAGGTTCCTCTTTCTGCCGGTCACACGGACGATGTTTCTATGATGAAAGACCCGGCTTTGGGATGGGGCTGGCTGGTCGAGCATGGCTTCGATATTATCCAGTCAGATTGGACTTATCAGTGCTGTAAATATCTGAAAGACAGTGGTGTGAATCGCTGAAACTTCTCCTAAAAAACCAGCAGTCTGAGATTCTTTCCTTGCATCGTATGTTTTTGATTTCGATAGATGGTTGTAAAAACAAAAGGGAGATTTGATAATGAACAAACCGGTATTAGTTGTCATGGCTGCAGGTATGGGCAGCCGATATGGAGGAATGAAGCAGATTGACCCTGTTGGTCCGAATGGGGAAGTCATTATTGATTATTCGCTTTACGACGCATATCGCGCCGGATTTCGGACTGTCATTTTTGTCATCAAGCATGAAATCGAGGAAGCATTCCGTGCTGCAATTGGCGATCGCATTTCCAAAATCATGGAAGTAAAATATGCGTTTCAGCAATTGGACATCTTGCCTACAGGATTTGAAGTTCCTGAAAACCGCGAAAAACCGTGGGGAACCTGCCATGCAGTCCTTGCCGCAAAGAATCTGATTGATGGACCGTTTGCTGTCATCAATGCCGACGATTACTATGGGGTGGAGGCTTTTCAGGTAATGTATGACTATCTGTCCACCCATGCCGATGATGATTTCTACCGCTACTGCATGGTCAGCTATCTGCTGAAGAACACCCTGTCCGAGAATGGCAGCGTGGCACGCGGCGTGTGCATCAAGAACGAGGACGGCACCCTGCAAAGCGTGACCGAGCGCACCCGCATCGAGCCCTGCGACGGCGGCGCACATTACACCGAGGACGGCGGCGAGAGCTGGGTGGACCTGCCCGGCGACACCCCTGTGAGCATGAATCTGTGGGGCTTCACAAAGAGCTTCTTGCAGGAGGCAGAGAACCGCTTTGCAGATTGGTTGAACGAAAATCTTCCGAAAAATCCGCTGAAGTGCGAATATTTTCTGCCCCTTGTTGTCAGTGAGCTGATTGACGAAAAGAAGGCGACTGTCACCGTTCTTCACAGTGCGGACAAGTGGTATGGCGTGACCTATCGCGAGGATAAGCCTGCGGTCGTCAATGCCATCAAGAATAAAATTGAAGCTGGAATCTATCCGATGGACTTATGGGAGGAAAAAAAGTGAACGCTATCACAGAAAATATCCTGCGAGAAGCAGCTGATGCATTTGCCTTCGACCGTACAACGGGTGAAATTTCTCGCTATGGCGAAGGACATATCAATGATACATTTGTCGTTTGGGCAAGCGACAAATGCAAGCGCTACATTATGCAGCGCATCAATACTGACACATTTAAGAACCCGAAAGAATTGATGGAAAACGTCTGCCATGTTACCGGTTTCCTGCGCAAGGTGATTCTGGAAAAGGGCGGTGACCCGGAGCGTGAGACGCTGAACGTTATTCCGACCAAAGAGGGGAAACCTTTCTATACTGATAGCGACGGTGGCACATGGCGAGCTTATATCTTCGTCGAGGATACTGTCTGTCTGCAAAAAGTCGAAAACGAAAATGATTTTTACACTGTAGCGGAAACTTTCGGCACGTTCCAGAATCAGCTGGCCGCATTTCCTGCTGCTACGCTGCATGAAACCATTGTCAAATTCCACGATACTCCTACGCGCTACCAGAATTTTGAGAAAGCTGTCGCAGAGGATGCAATGGGACGTGCGAAAGATGTTGCAGATGAAATCGCATTTGTTCGCTCTCGTGAGGCTGACTGCCATGTTCTGGTCGATATGCTGAGCAAAAATGAGATTCCGCTTCGCGTTACTCACAATGATACCAAACTCAACAATGTCCTCATCGACAAAACGAGTAAAAAGGGTATTTGCGTTATTGATCTGGACACCGTAATGCCCGGTTTGGCTGCATATGACTTTGGCGACTCCATCCGTTTTGGCGCAAACGACTGCGCCGAGGATGAACCAGATCAGAACAAGGTCCACTTTGACCTGCACTTGTTTGAGGTGTTTGCAAAAGGCTTCCTCTCGACCGCTGGAGCAACTATGTCCGAGCAGGAAAAGAGCAGTCTGGTCTGGGGCGCAAAGCTGATGACGCTGGAATGTGGAATGCGATTCCTTACCGATTATCTTGAGGGAGACCACTATTTCCGTATTAGTCGCCCTGCACAGAACCTTGATCGAGCACGCACGCAGTTCACCCTTGTTAAAGGGATGGAGGCTGCTTTCGCTGATATGATGCGTATTATTCAGAAATATTGATGCTATTCTCCTTCGGAAATCACAGCTCCGAAATAATGCATAAGGCCGGGATCGCTAGTTCGATCCCGGCCTTATGCTATCTTGAAGGAGAAATGTGTGAAAAGCTTACTGTAAACAGAAAAAGATGATTCCGGCGAAAATGATTAAAAGGATAAGAGAAAGCTGATTCTGCGTAATCATTATAGGAGGTGCCTCCTTGCACGTATAAAAGAGACAGATGAATAAAGTTTGAACAAGAATACACTATAATTTGAAACGTGTCAATATAGGATATGTAAAATCCAAGTAGAATTACTGAAATTTGTTACTATGCACAAGTATTTTACATATATTTTGCTGAAATGACAATTGACACGTTTCAAGTTTTTGTGTAAACTACAGTTACAGTGAAATGCAGTGGGGACGCTGCACAAAGTATTTTTGCCAGAGATAATTAGAAGGAGAGTTTATCATGAATAAGATTTCTCGTCGTAATTTCCTCAAGGTTGCCGGAGCAGGTGCTGCCGCAATGGGTCTGGCCGCATGTGGTGGCAGCAGTTCTTCCTCTTCGAGTGTAGCTGCATCTTCCACTGCTGCAAATGCGGCAGGTGATACGCTGTCCGGTACGATTGAGTACTGGTCTAGCTGGAGTGAGACGGAGAATCAGGCATTGGTTCTGAAGCAGGCAGCTGACGCTTTCACTCAGCTGCATCCGAACGTGAAAATCAATTTTACCTTCAACGGCCGTGATAACCGCAACCTCGTCGTTTCCGCAATTGAAGCAGGCACCCAGATCGATCTGATGGATGCAAACATTGACAATGTTCAGAAGCTGTGGAGCGAGAACATTAAAGACCTCTCTTCTTACATTGATAAGACCTACGACACCACCAACGGCAAGGCATACAAAGATGTCGTCATTCCCAGCATGATCTCTCTGGCTGGTTCCCTGTTCGATGGTAAGACCATGTGCATTCCTTACATTCCGCAGGCGTTCATGATCTTCTGCAACAAGGGTCTGCTGGAAGAGTGCGGTGTTACCGAGTATCCTCAGACTTGGGAAGAGCTGATGGATGCTTGCGAGAAGGTCAAGGCTGCTGGGCATATTCCTGTAACGACTGACTCGAACTACTGCACCAGCTGGGTTGGCTATTATATGTCTCGCCGTCTCGGTAACGATCGCGTGATGGAACTGGCAAAGGATAGCAGCCAGTGGGCAAGTGAGCAGGGTATCAAGGACACCGCCGAGGCAATCGCTTACATGGCAGCAAAGGGCTACTTTGATCCCAACATTGAGTCAAACGTCTATCCCGCAGCACAGCAGGATATGGTTATCAGCGAGAACGTTGCAATGTACATCAACGGCACTTGGCTGCCGAACGAAGTTGCTGAAACTACTCCCGATGACTTCAAGTGGGGCGCATTTGCTTTCCCGGAAGTTCCTAACGGTGTCGAAGGCACGGAGTGTGGTTGCTACTCCGCCTATGCAATCGCGGTCAATAAGGATTGCGATGATGCTGCAACACAGGCAGCAGTCGAATTCATCGTTTATCTGACGACCAGCGAGTGGGATCAGGAGTTTACCAATCAGGCAAACGCCATCCCTATGAACGTTGATCATGTCTGGCCCGAAAACCTGGCCGATGCTCAGGTCGTCCTGAACAGCTACACCTCCCGTTATCCTTCTCAGACTGCTATCATCACCAACAGCGACAGCAAGCAGATCATTGCAGATGCCTGCCTGAAGCTGATGGGTGGCTCGATCTCCGCAGACGAGTTCATCAAGATGGCAAGCGCATTCTAAATCAATTGTTTTTACAAAAGGGTAGGAGGTTTACGGCTTTCCTACCCTTTTGCATAATGAAGGGAAAATAACGATGAAACAAACAAAAGCATCTATCTTGTATTTTATGGGACCAGCCATGCTGCTGTTCTGCTTGATTTTTATTTATCCTGTCTCCCGAACCGCTATTATGAGCTTTTTCAGCGTGAAGAGCGTTACAAGCGCTGCTTCAACATGGTCTTGGGCAGGACTGGACAATTACATTAAGCTGTTCCATACGCCGCTGTTCATCACATCGGTCATAAATATCGGTAAGATCTGGCTGTACTGCGGTATTGCTTGCCTTGGGCTTGCAATCGTTCTGGCAATCATCCTGACAAGTGGTCTTCGCGGTCAGAAGTTTTTCCGTGCTATTATCTATATGCCCAACGTTATTGCAGCAGTCGCCGTTGGTTATATGTGGTTGCTGTATGTTTACAATGCAAAGTTCGGCCTGCTCCACTCCCTTTTCACTGCCCTTGGCTGGAAGTCCATGGCGAACTTCCAGTGGCTTGGTACAGACCACATGTTCCTCTCAATGTGCATCGCTTATGTATTCAGCAATGTGGGCTACTTCATGCTGATGTACATTGCAGCTATTGAAAAAATCTCTCCCGATTACTATGAAGCCGCCACTATTGAGGGTGCAAATATTTTTGACAAATTCTTCCACATCACCCTCCCGCTGATTAAGGGCGTTCTTGGCACTTCTCTGGTGCTGTGGACTACCAAAACGATGGGCTTCTTCGCTTTGGCACAGGTTTTCGGCGGTGTAAGCACCTATACTCCGATGATGTATACCTACCAAACCCTGTTCGGCAGTGAGATTAGTGCAGACAGCATGAACACGGGTGTTGCAGCAGCAGCAGCCTGCATTATGACCATTGTTGTCGTCGCAGTTTCTACGATTTCTCGTAAGAGTATCAAAGACGATGGCTACGAACTGTAAGGAGGAAAACAGACAATGGCAAAAGCAAAAAAAGAAAAAATGGAAGCGAATCCTTTTAAGTTGAAGAAAGAACTTCCGCATCTTCCGGGCTATATCATCGTCATTTTGTGGACGGCCTTTATCTTCTGCATGATTGGCTGGATTATCCTTGCATCTCTGTCTACTACAAAGGAAATCTTCACGGGTGGCCTGCTTGCGAGCGGACTGCATTTTGAAAACTACACTAAGGCACTTTTTACGAATAAAGCGGCTTTGAACCTGCTGAACTCTGTCATTTACACCGTTCCGTCGTGTATTTTGATCATTGTGGTTTGTGCACCGGCTGCATACTGCATGTCTCGTTTTAAGTTCCGTGGTGCTGGTTTGATTCAGGCTCTTATCATCATCGGTCTGGCAATCCCTAATATTATGATCGTCATGCCGCTGTTTTCTGTCGTCAGTGCGCTGAATCTGTCTGGCACTCACTTTACTCTGATATACGACTTTCTTCCTGCTGACCTTCTTCAAGGGAATCAGCACCTCGTTCGAGGAAGCTGCCGCTATCGACGGCTGCGGCCCGATCCAGTGCTTCTGGAAAATTATGTTCCCTTTGGCGCAGCCTGCTATTGTTACCGTGTCTATCTTTAACTTTATCGGTAAGTGGAACGAATACTTCATGGCTTTGATTTTCGCAAATAAATCCAATCTGCGCCCCATCGGTGTCGGCCTGTATCAGACCGTTACTTCCATGATGAACTCCGGTGACTGGGCTGGAATGTTTGCGTCTGTTGTCATCGTCTTTGTCCCGACGGTCGTTATCTACGCGTTCCTGTCGGACAAGATTATTTCTGGCGTCACCGCTGGCGGCAACAAAGGCTAATTATTTCGAGGAGAGGAGATTCCAAACCAATGGAACTTCATTTTACTGGCACTGGCGCTGCATATTATCCTCGGTTGGGCAGTAATGCGGCATTCTTTGTGAAAAACAATCATCTCTTTATGATTGACTGCGGCGAAAGCACATTTCGGAAAATGGAGGCGCGTGATGAGATTCGGACTTGTGACAAGATCACAGTTTTCATCACGCATCTGCACGCAGATCACATTGGTAGCCTTGGCTCATTTGCCTCCTACTGTTTGTCCGTTCTCCAAAAACGCATCACAGTCATCGCACAGGATGATACCGTAGTTGAAATCTTGAAGCTCATGGGTGTTCCTGCTGATATGTACGATTTCACGACAGATTACACCCGAATTTTTGAGGATGGTCTGCATGTGGAGGCTGTCCCCGTCAAGCATGCTTCTGATATGAAGTGCTGCGGTCTTCTGATTTGCGATGAAGAAGAAACTACCTACTTCAGTGCAGATGCTTCGGAACTTTCAGACGATATCCTCCAGCAGTTCAAGCAGGGAAAAATTCAGGTTATTTATCACGATTGCACATTTTTGACGAAGGAAAGTCCGTCGCATTGTTCTCTGAAACGGCTATGTGAGTACATTCCGCCTGAAATGAGAAATCGGGTCTACTGTATGCACTTTGGTGGCGATTTTATGAGCCAGATAAAAGAAGCTGGTTTCCAAGTCGTCACAAGCGTGTAATACTGAAAAGAATGTGTTCTGCCAATGATTAGGTAAGGCAGAACACATTTCTTTTTACCCATCATGTAAAATTTGGGAAAATATAGTTAAAAGCTAGGTGAACCCTGATGAATCTTCATACAATACGCGAAATAACATACGGAACGATTTTCTTCAGACTTTTTCTGTCTATCGTCATTGGCGGAGTTTTGGGCTTAGAGCGCGGACGGAAAAGCAGACCTGCGGGACTTCGCACCTATATCCTCGTCTGTCTGGGGTCAACCGTTGTGATGATGACGAATCAATATGTCTCCCAGTGTATGAACACGGGCGATCCGGTTCGTATGGGTGCGCAGGTCCTTTCGGGCATCGGCTTTATTGGTGCTGGCTCGATTATGAAAACTGGACGCAACCAGGTTCGAGGCATCACAACTGCTGCCGGCTTGTGGGCAGCAGCCTGCATCGGTCTGGCTATTGGCATCGGTTTTTACGAAGTTGCCATTGCAGGCGGCATCCTGATTTTCATTGTGTTGTCGCTCATGCAGAACATGGACTACTTTACACGGAAGCATACGAGTGTCATTGACATCTACGTCGAGCTTGAAAATCGTGAGTATATGGGCGAGTTTATCGAGTTTATGCGTGATGCCGGTTTGACCATGAGCAACTTGCAGATGGAGCCGGACTATCTCGGAACCAATTCGATCAACAGTGTTGCGTTTGTTGTCACCGTTCGCAGCCTTGAACATCGTCCTCATGACAGTATGATAGATACGCTCCGGCATATTCCGCATTTAAAATTTATCGAAGAACTATAAACGCCTATCGTGATGCCTTGCTTTTAACGAAGACGCTTCCAATTTGTAGAGAGGTTCTTTTATGAAAACAACGATTCAAGAGGAACATTGATTTGTGAGGAGTATTTTTGTGATCAAGACGAAAAAGCTTTTTGTTTTAGTATTTCTGTTGCTGAACTGCATCCTTTTTAGTGCATGTAGCCAGAGCAAAGAAGTGGACTTTGTGAAAAAGTATAAAATAGATTTGAACACAGTATCCGATGTCACCGAAGTGCTTCAAAAGGCAATTGATGAACTGCCTGATGATGGCGTGCTGTTTTTTAGGACGGAACATATCCGCTGGCAGGTCGAATCGTGTTCAAAGAAAATATGACATTCAAACTGAGCGATAATGCAATTCTGCTAAACTGCAGTCAGGACAAGAATCCCATGATGGCCTACAACCACCCTTATAAGCACAACAAGGCTGAAGGCAACAGCAATATCATCATCGAAGGTGGCATCTGGGATATGAACGGTCAGCTGGATGAATCCGGAACGCCAAAAAATCTTCCCAATGCGGAGTCCATCAACGCTCTTGGCATCGGTTACGGAAGCAATATCACGATCCGCAATATTACTTTCCGGGATTGCTACAACGGACACGTGATTCAGGTTGCTGGCTCGGACAATGTTCTGATTGAAAACTGCCGTTTTGAAGGTCAGTCCTTCCGTGGAAGCGGCGACAAAACGCGCGAGCTTCTTCAAATCGAACCCGGTACGGTAAAGGGTTATCCCTATACGCTGGTGCAGAACAAAGCTCCCTCTACGAATGTCACAATTCGCAACTGTTATTTTGGTGGCAGTGAAAACACGCCGCACTATATGGCGGCCATCGGAACACACTCTCAGCAGGCGGGGGTGAAATGCTCTGATATCGTAATTGAGGACTGCACATTTGATAATGCCGCTTATACTGCCATTCATTTCATGGCCTATGACCGCATTACCATCCGTAACAATATCTTCACCATTACTTCGGATTCGGAGCAGATCGACCGCTACGGAATTTTGGCTGATACCTATGGTTCGTTCATCGACCCAACGGGCGCAGAAAGCACAACAGACTTTACCATCGAAGGCAATACATTTGATGTCAGTGATCCGAAGGCGACCGTTTTGGAGATTACCACAAACAATAAATCTCCGAAGCATATCAAAAATGTTACCATCAAGGACAACACTCTGAAAGGTGTGAATGGTGGAAAAGCAATAGACCTGTATCTTTTGGACAATTGTACTATCAGCGGAAACACGATTGAAGGATTTGAACGTCCCATTGTCGCAAATTCTTGTGACGAGCAGTTCATATCGGATACGGACATTGTTACAGAATAATGGAGGCAGTTTATGCAAACGACCATCAGCAATGAATTTCTGACCGTGACAATTGATACGCATGGTGCAGAGGTTGTCAGTGTAAAAAATAGCAAAGGTGAAGAGCTTATCTGGCAGGCTGACCCTGCTATTTGGGATCGTCATTCTCCAGTATTGTTTCCGTGGGCTGGACGACTTGCCAATGGTGAATTGGTTCATAACGGGAAGCACTATAGCGGTGGACAGCATGGTTTTATTCGTGATCTGGAGCATATCTTAAAGCAGAATAACGGAATTTCTGCTCAACTGATGTTCCGAGCAGATGAAGAAACGAAAACTCTGCGATTTCCGTTTGATTTTGAATTCACAAGTGTTTTCACTCTTGACGGGCATACGCTCCACCATGAAGTCCATGTGAAAAACTGCGGCGACGAGAATATGCGGTGTGGAATTGGCTTTCATCCGGGATTTAATATTCCGTTTGATGAAAACCACACAACTACGGATTATGAGATTCGGTTTGAGCAAGAGGAAAGCCCAATCATTCTGGATTGTCTTCCTCATGGTCTGCTCTCTGGAAAAAGTTTTTATCAATGGAAAAATACGCAGGCGATTCCACTGACGGATACGCTGTTTGATAATGATAGTTTTTGTCTCGCCGGACTCCGTTCCAAAACGATTGGAATATATGAAAAGAATTCTGAGCGAAAAATCATCTGCGATATTTCGGAATATCCGTATACGCTACTTTGGAGTGCACCTACGAAACCTATGCGATTTATCTGCATTGAGCCGTGGCAGAGTCTCCCAGCTGCAGAGACTGACACTTCCGAGTGGAATGAACATGCGGCAGCGGCTTGCATCGCTCCCAATGAAAGCTACTCTATAACATTACATACAACATTTGAAAGATAAATAGAAGGTCGTTGTATGAACTGTGAAATAAGGTGGCAGTCATAAACCAACTGGTAAAACAGGAAGGGTATATTCGTGATAAAAAATATTGTTTTTGATATGGGAAACGTTCTGGTTCGGTTTGACCCGGAGCTGTTTATGGACCGCTATTCCCTCACCGGCGAGGATCGCAAGCTGATCCGCAACGAGGTATTTCGCTCGGTGGAGTGGACCATGCTGGACCGGGGCGTCATCGACGAGGAGATCGCAGAGCAGCGCATCCTGCCCCGCCTGCCGGAGCGTTTGCACGATGCAGCCCGTGGGCTGATCGAAAAGTGGGACGACCCCATTGTGCCGGTGGAGGGAATGCTGGAGCTTTTGCAGGCACTGAAAGCAAAGGGCTACCGGCTCTACCTGCTTTCCAATGCTGCCACCCGTCAGCCCATCTACTGGGCACGGGCAGAGGCCAGCAAGCTGATGGACGGTGCCCTGATCTCCGCAGAGGCCAAGCTGCTAAAGCCCGACCCGCAGATCTACCGCACCTTCCTGCGCAAGTTCGCCCTTCGCCCGGAGGAATGCGTCTTTATTGACGATACGCCCATCAACGTAGAGGGTGCACTCTACGAAAATATGGCAGGCATCGTGTTCAACATGGATGTTCCTGCCCTTGCCGAGAGCCTGTGCACTCTGGGCGTGGAATGGTAATATCCCATTTGGAGAAATGATTATGATGGTCTGGATTGGTTTGATACTTTTGATTTGTGCTGGATTCTCTGCTTATGCGGGGGCATCCCAGTTGGAACAGGCAAAACAACATGCGAAGTGTTCTTTGGACGCTTTTACCAAGCGAAGAAATGGGGTAAGTTGTATTTGTCTGTCAATCCTGTTCGTGATCCTTGGGGTAGCTATCAACCTATGACGGTGCATTTCTCCCATCCCCATTTGCTTCTTCCAAAGCCTGTCTGATGGGATTGCTGCTGAACCCTCATAGCGATAGTCCATCAGTGGTTTTGAAAGATAAATATTCCTTCATTTTGTCACTGCATCACAGCAGCAATAAGAGCGGAACCTTGCAAAAGGCTCCGCTCTTATTGTTTAAGAAAGTATTGCATTTCGAGACGGAAAGAATATACTTATATTAGCTCAATTCCAATACTAGATGGAGGGACTATTATGGCTAGACCAAAAGGAAGCAAGAATGCAGTGCGTACCAAGAAAGCAAATGTTGACTATTCGGCTATTGTTGCTGAAAAGACTACTGCCAAGGAACAAATTGAAACTGAGATTGCCGCATTATCTGACAACATTAGCGTACTGAAAGAGCAGTTGAAAAGCAAAAAATCTGCGCTGAAGGTTGCAGTAAAGGAACTTTCTAAAGCAGAGGCAAAAAAGGTTGCAGCCGAAAAAAAGGCCGCAGAAGAATCCAAAAAGGCCGAAGCGGAATCCGTATTGAAAAAGCTGCTTGCCAGCGGTATGACGGCTGAAGAA
>OHKZ01000655.1_pt1 | contig 15622 bp, 10 predicted proteins | sample 1569011 | NCBI WGS metagenome assembly OHKZ01 (sample SAMEA3879564, study PRJEB24766) | human gut metagenome | biome: human-associated habitat; feature: feces | place: USA | collected 1985/1987
ATGACAGATGTAATTTACTGTGCACAGAAGATCCGGATTGTAGTCTGGTTTGAAATGCGGCTGGAAGAATTTATGTCCATCCATCGACATCTTATCCTCATCAGAATAAAGGACCTTCACATCTCTGTTTTTATTCAGTGCCTTCACACATTCAAACAGCGCATTTGGTGTCAGTTCATCATCATGATCTGCAAACGCAATATAATCACCCGTTGCAATCTCAATCGCAGCATTTGTATTTTCAGAAATCTGCAGTGATTCCTCATGAGACACTACTTTAATCCGCTCATCCGATGCTGCAAGTGATTCAAGCAAACCGGCGATTGGTGAATTTGCCCCACTTCCATCTGACAGACAAAGCTCCCAGTTCGGATATGTCTGCTCTTTGATCGTCTCAACCAACTGTCGAAGATATTTTTCCTGTGTTTTATACAGTGGGATCACAATGGAAATCTTTGGCTGAAAATCAAATTTTTCTCTTCTCTGACGTTCCAGTTCCTTCGGTCCCGGAAGATGTCTGACGATCCACTTCTGATATGGAATTTCCCTGGTAGATGCCGTTCTGACCTTAGCTGCAACTTTTCCGACAAGAGCGGCACTTCCCTGTGTTTTCCAGTAACGGATTCCTTTTTTTGCATATTTTTCGATTTTTTTCCGGATCACCACCGTCTGCTGCAACGGAACCACATGCACAGATTTTGTATTTCCGGCATAAAAAACAATGTAAACAACTTTGCCTTTTAGATTTGTCAGCTCCACAAAGAATCCTGATTTGTCTTTGTTTTCCATCTGTTCCATCTCTTCATAAAGCTGTTCTACATCCACACGCTCCGTCCGAAGTACTTCCGCCTGGATTTTTTCTTTATTTTCATCAAAGATCTGAATACGTACTGGTTCTGCTGCCACTGCCCATCCCCGGACACGCAGAAATCCCTGCTGCACTTTTTCCTCTTCAATGTAAAACTGTGGTTTTCCCCTTCTTTTTTCAAGATTCTTTACTGAAATCGAAAACCAGCAAAATGTTTTTTCCGGCATCTCCGCATAAATACTAAGTTTCTGGTATCCCTCCAGAGATCCCGGAAGCTGTACAGCCGCTGTGATCCGCTCGCCCCGCATCAGGTCTGGATCTTTAAATCGTTCCAGTGCACTGACGACTTCCAGTCGCTGAATTTCTGCCTTTACCTCAGATCCGTCCAGTTTCGCACGCATTTTGGCTTCTTTGGGCCATGTGCCCTGCAGAATATAACAACATGGATCCTGCAGATGGAATCGGTCCTTTGTTACCTCAAAAATTTCTCTTGCCATATAGAATTATCCTACCTCATTTCTCAGTCTTCTCTCAGGGAACAGTCTGCTTCTTTCAGTGACAGATTCGGATTATAATACGGATCTCCCTTGCTCATCTGTTCGCCCCATTTCTCTTCGAAATGTTTTGTTTCCTTTTCGAAACGGAACTGTTTTTCCGGTGTGTCTTCCATTCCCCTTGACTTGGATTCATAGTGATAAAGTTCCGCATATGGTGTAAATACAACTTTCTTTCCAACTGCCCGCTCTTTCATGCAAAGATCAATATCATTAAATGCAACCACAAACTCTTCGTCAAAACCACCCACAGCTTCAAAATCTTCGACTTTCATAAGCATGCATGCCGCCGTTACCGCACTGATTTCCTGAACATTTACGGCTCTTCCGAAATATCCTTTGTCTTCGCATGATGCCTGGCACATGATATGTCCTGCAATTCCGCCCATCCCCAGGACAACACCTGCATGCTGGATCAGATTATCCGGATAATAAAGTTTAGCACCAACGATTGCGACATCTGGCTGCTGGCAGATCATCAACATTTCTTCGATCCATCCCGGAGTAATGACTTCTACATCATTATTCAGGAACAGCAGATAACTGCCCTTTGCATCCTTTGCTGCAAAATTATTGATTGCGGCATAATTAAATCCCTCTTTCCAGGTGAGCACCCTTGCTTTTGGATAACGCCAGGAAAGATTTTTATAATACTCAAATGTTTCTGGCTTTTCGCTGTTATTTTCAACTACCAGTATCTCATAATTTTTCCATGTTGATTTCTCATAAATGGAAGAAAGACATTTTTCAAGATCATCAATGTGGTCTTTGTTTGGAATAAGGATGGAAACAAGCGGCTCACCCTGAATCTTCACATGACTGCGATACCAGCCCGGATGTTTCGTCATCTCCACTTCAGCCTCAATACCAACTCTTCTGTAATGTTCCTGAATTGCACGGCATCCGGCTTCATACGCATACGTCTTACTCTCTGGATTTGCCGCAACGGAATTCATATGACATCTCCAGTGATACAGTACTCTCGGAATATGGATTACCTGTTTTGCCTGTTCGCAGCAACGCAGGATAAAATCATAATCCTGAGAACCGTCATACTCCTGTCTCAGACCGCCTACCTGATCTACCAGGGCTTTTTTGACTGCAAAAATGTGGCAGATATAATTATTATCTCTTAAACGAAACAGATTATAATCTGATTTAAAATGGGGTTCAAAATAAAATTCCCCATCCATACTCAGCTTGTCTTCATCTGTATAAACAATCTCCGGCCCCTGATGGTCATTGATGGCTTTGACGATTTCATATAACGCATCCGGTTCCAGCGTATCGTCGTGATCACTGAGCATCAGATATTCCCCCGTTGCCATCTCAATCGCTTTATTTGTATTAATGGAAATACCGCCATTTTCCTCCAGATGTTTGTACAGGATACGGCTGTCTTTTCCATAACGCTTCTGAATATATTCTTCTACTTTCTGATCCGGACTTCCGTCTGCCAGACAAAGCTGCCAGTTTGTGTAACTCTGTGCCCGAACAGAATCGATCAATTCCTTGAGATATGGGGTTGGAGTACAGTACAGCGGAATCACAATACTGATCAGCGGATTCTGCTCAAAATGTGTATGTCTCTGTTTTCTGAGTGTACGCCGGTCAGCTTTATGGCGTTTGAACCACTCTTCATAGTCTTCCTTGTGTTCTCCATCTTTGTCTTTATGAAAAAGGCGTCCCCAGAATCCTTTGGATTTCTGCTCTTTACGGAGTGCTTTAATATCGATTTCATAAGTCTTTGTTGTGGAATCTCCACAAAAATGAAGTACGATACGATTCCCCGGAATTTCCAGAAAAGCTGCTGAAATACTGAATCCGATCTCCTGATTTTTGTAATCATCATCGAGATGACGACGTTCCACAACATCCGGTCTGCGTCCTCTTGTGATCTTGCAGTCCAGAAGCTCCGTATTTTCTTTGTGAACCGTCACTTCCACATTTCCTCTCTGGTCCGTTGTCCATCCCTGGATTTCCAGCATCAGTCCATAAAGTACCTCTACACGGTCAATATGAAATTCTACCAGTTTATCCTTGACCAGTTCATCCAGGTCATCACCCGCACACTCCCAAAGCAGTGTTTTTTCTTCTCCGTCCAGCAAAAGAAGTTCTAACAGATCGTATTTTCTGCGAAGTTCCAGTACCTCTGGAATCGTCACAGTAAAACCCGGAAGAAATCCTTCTGTCTCCACATCCAGAGACTGCGCCACATCCGGGCGTTCATATCTCTCGATTTCCGGTATATCGATTACTTCATAACCATCCCCAAGCAACTGAAAGATGCATTTCTTTTTTTCAGGATGCATATACCAACCTACAAGGCTCAGCACATGTCCATGTCTGTCATCGTATCTCTCTTCATCAATGCTGAAACAAAGTTTGTCCATAAATATTCCCCTATTTCTTTTTAATACTCCGGTACAGCTTCCATGCCTTTGTATTTTCCATTTCAGAAATCTGATGTTTTAGTTTCTGAATCTCTTTGTCTTTTTCTGCTGAGATCCGTGAAAAACTCATCCAGAACGCCTCCTGTGCTTCAGATTCCTTCATCACTTCAATCTCTATATAAAGTTTGCCTGTATTCTTTGGCAGACTCTCTATTACAAACTGCGGATCTCCGCCTCCAAAATAGTATCTTCCGTTTCCTATCGGAAAACCATTAGAAGAAAAATCCGCCTCTTTTCCGTTTTCAAATACAAGTTTTTTAAGAACCAGTCCCCCGGCAGCTTCCCCGGGATCCAGACGCAGTCGGCGCACATTCTGCGGAACAGTGATTCCGAAATCAATTCCATGTTTTGTCATTGGATAGATATCTGAATCCGCTTCCGAAAAGTCATTTCCTCGGTCATAAAATACCTGCAGTCTTCTCGTTGCACATGCGGCACGGATCCGGTCATAATATGCCATGATATCTACCTTGCCAGGTGAAACCTCATCATACATTTCCCGAAGAGGCACATGACCGCCTTCCATATATTTCTGGAAATTACGCTCCATCTCTGCATAAATTTCCAGTTCTTTCTCACTGATTCCTGCCTTTTTATAGAAATCAAGATCACGCAGTACAGCACGCTTGCCATCACTTTCCAGATAGTAATGGATCATTCTGTAAAGGATGAAATTGCACGGAATCGGAAAGCGGAAGGTCCATTCATAATCGATTACGGACACTTCGGAATCCTGAAGCAGAATATTAGCTGGCACAAGATCAATATTGGACATGCCGCTGCAACGACAGCTTTCACTGATTTCTGCATCACCAAAGACCTGCACGAATTCCGGTGTTTTAAAGAACATCTCTCCTTCATGGATACGACGGATCTTTTTGATATAGCTGAAAAACAGCTTCTCAAGCTCTTCTGTCTTTCCTGCCTCCAGAAGTTCGTCCAGTCTTCCTTCCAGTGTCTCTCCCTGCAGATATTCCAGACGTACTCCATCATTCTCAACTGTACAGGTATTCAGTTCCAGACCTTCTCTTCCGTAAAAGGTTCCCAGTTCCCTGGAGATTTTTTCCAGATTCTTCACATGTTCTTCAGAAGTTTTTTCTGTCGGTAACTTACGGACATATCTTCTCCCTGAAGAGTTTTCACAGATTTCCGTACGCACAGAAAATGCCGGATCTCTTTCATTGGAAAACTTTACATAAATGGTTTCTGCTTCTTTCTTTTCTTTTCCGATCAGAAGAAGAAAAGAATTGGCAAAATCCGGATACATATCATTCGCAAGAAGTGAATCATATACCGCAGATTCCTGGAAAAGCTGCAAACGCAGTCTGTCATAATTTGTTTCCAGACGATTCAGTTCTCCCTTCAAAGGAAGGCGACGGTCTGAATAAATCGTCATTGGTAATTTGTAATCCGGAAATGGATAATACCAGGATGCTTTAAGATCTCCTGCCTCTTTCAGGATTGCTGACATTTCTTTTCTGGAAAATGTCTTAACGCCACTTGTTGTCGGATAACCTTCCAGACCTTCAAAGAGAGTTCCAAAATGATCTTCCGTACATCCTGCCCAGTACTTCAGCCCCAGACGATTTTCGATTGCAAGAACGATCTTACCATCCGGTTTTAGATGTCTGGATATGATCTTAAGGAAATCCACATAAGGAGTCTCACTCTGTATATAAGCTTCTCCATATTCAAACACACCGATCAGTGTAATATAATCATATTTTTCGGTAAGCGTCTTCTCGACTTCCTGAAAATTCCCCATAAGGATCTTCAGATTGTCACAGTCTCTGTGTCTCCATGCATTGATCTGGCTTCGCTTTCTTGAAAGTTCAATACAGGTAACCTTTTTGGCTTTTTTGCAGAGAGCGCCGGTCACAGCACCACATCCGGAACCGATTTCAAGAACATTCTCTTCACCTGTAAACGGAATCCAGCTCAGTATATTTTCCCTGATATGAGAAAAATGATAGAGAATCGGCCAGCTCGCCCGCTCTGCAATAACTCCGTTCCATTGTTTTTCCCGGTAATTGCGTGCTATTTCCAGCATCTCATCCTCAATTGCACCATCTGTATACAAATCTTTGCCCGGATATAGTGTATCATCCAGAATTACCTGTCCGATTTTTTCCATTATTCCTCTCCGTACTGAATTTCTACTTTTGAATTCATATCATAAAATCCTACGGTATTCTGCGTTGAGATCACCGTAATATTACATGCATCATATAATCTGTGGAATACCGTAAAGTCTCCATCCTTATAGCCGGTACATCCAAAGGAAAGCAGATACTCCCCACCCTGCAGGAACATATCCTGTGTAAAGGTTACGGTACATACATCTCCGGCTTCAGAATGCTCAATATGCATTTTTTCAAACATCGTGTTGGTTCCTGTAATTTCTGTTCCACGAATATCCTTAAATGTATATGCCATGATCGGTTCCTGAATATTCTCATGAAATGCAACCCTCATCTTGATCGTAAAGGTTGTTCCCTTGTCGATGGTATTGGTATAACGGCCCTTTTCATCCATCACAACAAAATCTGTGATCTCAGCAAGTTTGCTGCCATATTCCAGCATATTCGGATTTACCTGGAATTTTTCACTCCAGTTTTCCTTTTTCTTTACTTCTTTTTCCACTTTCCTGGTCGGATCCTGGCCTACCAGAAGCTGCTTGTACATATCTACCATCTGCTTTGGAGAACCTTCTTCCAGCTTCACACCCTTATTCAGAAGAATAACTCTGTCACAGTATCTGGAAATACTACTCAGATCGTGGCTTACAAAAAGGATTGTCCGACCCATTTTCTTAAATTCTTCGAATTTACGATAACATTTTGCCTGAAAGAACACATCCCCTACAGAAAGTGCCTCATCAACGATCAGAATTTCAGGATCGATATTGATTGCAACGGCAAAAGCCAGACGAACGAACATACCACTGGAATATGCTTTGACCGGCTGATGTACAAAATCGCCGATGTCTGCAAAATCCAGAATATCCTGCAGTCTGGCATCAATCTCCTCTTTGGAAAAACCCATCATAGTTCCATTGAGATATACGTTCTCAATCCCGGTATACTCCATATTAAACCCGGCTCCCAGTTCCAGCAGAGCGGAAATTCTCCCATCTACTGTGACTTCTCCGCCAGTAGGATTCAATACACCGGTAATGATCTTGAGGATCGTGGATTTACCGGAACCATTTGTCCCGATAATTCCCACTGTTTCTCCTCTTTTTACATCAAAGCTGACATCCCGTAGTGCATAATGCTCTCTTACAGGAACTTTCATTCCCAGAGCCTCTTTCAACCGATCAGACGGCTTATTATATAATTTATACATCTTATCCAGATGTTTTACCTGAATTGCAAATTCACTCATTCTACTCTCCGCTTACAGTACATCTGCAAAATGTACCTGAAGTTTTTTAAACAGTCTGGTTCCAAGCACAAATACGATCAGGGTAAATCCCCAGAAGTAAAGTGTCAGCACCGGATGCTCCCAGATTGCTACTTTGTTGATCAGAGAATCCCTGTATCCCTGCACAATATAGAATACCGGATTCAGTTTCAGTATATTTGCCAGAAGTCCTCCAAGACCAAGATCATTAAAATCCCACATGATCGGGGTAACCCATACACCAACCTGGAGCATAATGTTGATGATCTGACTCAGATCTCTAAAGAATACAACCGCCGCACTTGTCATATATGTGACTGCCAGAATCAGCATAAAAATGCAGAAGCTGTAGTATACCAGTTGCAGTGCATACAGACTCGGCGGATATCCCATGCAGGTATAGATCACCAGTACGATCACAACAAAAAAACAATGTACAAATACCGCTGAAAATACTTTCACTACCGGAAGGATCCGAATGTTAAATACTACTTTTTTTACCAGATAATTATATTCCAGAAGTGCATTCGTTCCTCCGGTCAGGCCCTCCTGAATAAAGAACCAAGGGACAAGACCTGCGATCAGCCAAAGTACAAATGGAACACCTTTATCCGAACCATTGCGAAGCGCCAGTCCGAATACAAACCAGTAAACACAGATCGTTACGATCGGCTGAACAAATGCCCAGACTGTTCCAAAATAGGAACCCGCATATTTTGTTTTGAAATCATTTTTTGCCAGAGAAAACACTAATTTGCGGTTTTTGTAGATTTCCCCAGGCAGCCATGTTTCTTTTTTCAATCCTTTTTACTCCTGTTGGCAGTATATTCCTTAAAACTTCCCCATTTCTGGTCTTTGTCAGAGAGGATCAGTTCCATACCTTCCGGAATCGGCCATTCTACTCCGATATCCGGGTCATTGTATGCAAGACCGCCCTCATCATTCGGATGATAAAAATCGGTACATTTATAAGCAAATTCTGCAGAATCAGAAAGAACAACAAATCCGTGAGCAAAATTCTTCGGAATAAAGAACTGTTTCTTATTCTCTGCAGAAAGAAGGACTCCATACCACTGTCCATATGTCGGGGAACCTTCTCGCAGATCGACCGCAACATCAAAAACTTCTCCGCTCACTACACGAACAAGTTTATCCTGTGGATAGTTGATCTGGAAATGAAGTCCACGAAGTACGCCTTTACGGGAACTGGACTGGTTATCCTGTACGAATTCCATATCGATTCCGGCTGCTTTGTAATCGTTGTAGTTATATGTTTCCATAAAATATCCGCGTTCATCACCGAATACTGCCGGTGTGATCACTTTCAGGCCTTCAATATGACATGTCTCTACTGTAATTTTTCCCATTTTATAATCCCTCCGCTATTTCAATCAGATATTTTCCATAAGCAGTCTTAAGAAGAGGCTGTGCCAGTTCAACAAGCTGCTCCTTTGTAATAAATCCACGTTTGTATGCAATCTCTTCGATGCAGGAAATGTACAGTCCCTGACGTTTCTGGAATGCTGCAACAAAATCTGCTGCATCAAGCAGAGAATCATGATTTCCTGTATCCAGCCATGCAAATCCACGTCCCAGAGTCTCTACCTTCAAAGTTCCTCTTCTCAGATATTCGTTGTTGATACTGGTGATCTCAATCTCACCACGGGCAGACGGTTTTACATTTTTGGCGATTTCTACAACATCATTATCATAGAAATACAGGCCCGGTACTGCATAGTTTGACTTCGGATGTTCCGGTTTTTCTTCAATAGAAAGAGCTTTGCCGTTCTCATCAAATTCTACAACACCATATTCTCTAGGATCTCTTACATAGTAACCGAAAATAGTCGCACCTTTTTCTTCTTCTGTGCGTCTGTAAGCATTCTGAAGGACTCTGGAAAAGCTCTGTCCGTAGAAAATATTATCTCCAAGTACCAGGGCAACTGCATCATTGCCAATGAAATCTGCACCGATGATAAATGCATCTGCCAGTCCTCTCGGCTGTTCCTGTACTGCATATTCAAATCTCATTCCAAGCTGGCTTCCATCTCCCAGAAGATCACGGAAAACCGGAAGATCTCTTGGTGTAGAAATGATCAGAACCTCACGGATTCCGGCAAGCATCAGTGTAGACAATGGATAATAGATCATCGGTTTGTCATAAACCGGCATGATCTGTTTGGAAATTGCCTTTGTTAATGGATATAATCTGGTTCCTGAACCACCTGCTAAAATAATACCTTTCATTATGTTTCCTCCTTTATTTCAAGTTCTTTATTTATTTTCATCCATTCTTTATATGAAGTGCGATCAATAATGCGATCAGGATCACTGCCATGACTCCCATTGCGATCAGAAGAGCTTTCATCATACCGGATAATCCCTCGGTACGGATCTCCTGAATCTGCTCGGACATGGATTTCTGTCCAGTCTGAACCTCTGCCTGAGAATCATTTTCCGTCGTCTCCAGCGAATCTGTCACAGTTTCAGCCGCCTCTGTTTCTGAAGGTTCTGCTGCTGTTTCAGCTGTCTCTTCCACGGCCGGAGTTTCTGTCGGCTGTGCTTCTGCCACATAGCCGACAAACTGTCCACTATAGTAATATCTGGTCAACGTCTTACCATTTCGCTCTGCTGTATCGGTTGTCAGATCATTAACCGTAACACCTTTTGGCACTGTCATTGCTGTTCCGTCCACATCGATCGTATCAAAATTATCAAATGCATAATTAAATAATGATGTACTGTCCGTACAGTTGATTCCAAGATCTGCCGCACGCATGGTAACTGCTATATACGTACGTCCGTTTCGTTCGGCAGCTGTCACAAGTGTATGCTGTGCATCCGTTGAAAATCCGGTCTTACCGCCTATGCAGTCTGCATAATAAAGATTGGACTCTTTTGCCATGAGCGGCATATGCGTATGCATAACCCTTGCTTCGCTTAAATTCGTTGCCGGGATCTTATAATTCGAACATTTCATCACCTGACGAAAACGTTTATTTCGAAGGCATGCACGCATGATCTTTGCCAGGTCATGAGCACTGGAATAATGATTTTCATCCGGCAGCCCACTGGCATTGGCAAAATGTGTATGTGTACATCCAAGTTCTTTTGCCTTCTGGTTCATCATTTCAACAAAATTTGCTTCTGTCCCACCTACCGTCTCAGCAATCTGTGCACAGACTTCATTGGCTGATTTAATATATGCAGCCATCCAGCAGTCCTTCATCGTCATCGTTTCACCAAGCTGTGCGTTGATGTTACTGCTGTCCCAGGTGACATCTCTGATTCCTGTTTCTGTAAAAGTAACAATATCCTTTGGGGAACTGTTCTCGATCGCAACCAACAGCGTCATGATCTTTGTCGTGCTGGCAGGATAACGATATTCGTCCATTCCTTTGTCATACAAAACCGCTCCCGTATCTGCATCGATCAGAACTGCGGTTTCTGACGTGACAGCAGGAGCTGCCGGCCAGCCTGCAATGCTGTCACTCGCTACCGGTGCAGGAGTTCCATTGGCAGTTACGGTTGCTGCCTGTGCTGTCGCAGAAGACACCAGGATCACTGCCGCACCAACACCAGCCGCAATCTGGTATATTCCTTTGTTCATCTATTTACCTCCATTGTCATAAACTGCTATCTTATGTAGCCTGTCAGATTCTGCTTTTTAGAGCTAGACATATCTCATATTATTTTCTCACAATCGCTCTGTAAATTCAATGCCTATTTTCGCTAAAATCTTTTTCCATATCTCTGTGCATAAAAAACGCTGTACAGATCAGGAGAATTCCTGAAATATACAGCGTTTCTAATCTCATCTTTTATGAGATATTATTTTGTTTTATACATTGCTTCGTAATATTTCTGATAGTCACCACTGGTAACATTTTTCATCCAGTCTTCATGCTCAAAGAACCACTGGATTGTCAGACGGATACCATCTTCGAAACAGGTTTCCGGATACCAGCCAACTTCCTCTTTGATCTTGTCCGGTGCGATCGCATAACGACGGTCATGTCCCTTACGATCTTCTACATATGTGATCAGGTTCTCACTGACAAGTTCTTTACGAGGATCCCCTTCCGGGAGCATCTCCTGCAGAGTATCCAGAATGATATGGATGATCTGAATGTTCTGTTTTTCGTTGTGACCACCGATATTATATGTCTCGAAAAGTCTTCCCTTTTCCTGTACCATATCGATTCCTTTTGCATGATCCATAACATAAAGCCAGTCACGAACATTTTTCCCATCTCCGTATACCGGAAGTTTCTTTCCCTGAAGTGCATTGTTGATGATCAGCGGAATCAGTTTTTCTGGGAACTGGTATGGACCATAGTTATTACTGCAGTTTGTGATATTTGCCGGGAATTTGTAAGTATCCATGTAGGATTTTACCAACATATCAGAGGATGCTTTACTTGCAGAATACGGACTGTGCGGATCATATGGAGTTGTCTCATAGAAAAATCCGCCGTCCTCTTCCAGAGAGCCATATACCTCATCCGTTGATACATGCAGGAATTTTTTGTCCGGTTTGAATGTTCCGTCCGGAAGTTCCCATGCAGATTTTGCTGCATTCAGCATAACCAGAGTTCCAAGTACGTTTGTCTTAACAAAAACTTCCGGATTACGTATACTTCTGTCTACATGACTCTCTGCTGCAAAATGAACGACTCTGTCAATGTCATTTTCATCAAAGATCTTCATGATTGCTTCGCTGTCACAAATATCAGCTTTCACAAATGTGTAATTTTCACGGTCTTCAATATCTTTCAGATTTTCAAGATTTCCTGCATAAGTCAGTTTATCTACATTGATAATACGGATCTCGTTGTCATATTTTTTAAACATATAATGAATATAGTTGGATCCGATAAATCCTGCGCCACCAGTTACAAGGTATGTTCTCATTATTTTACTTTCCTCCTGAAAAGCGCCCTCCATTTGGGAGAGCGCTGTATTTTATTATTTACTTACAAGCCGGGTCCGTCGGGTCAAAGTTCTTGCTGCCTCTTAAAGGTGTGAGTGCTTTTCTGCCCAGAGGTCCTTTGAGTGCTTCATTGGATGTATATGTGCCATCAAAGATATGGATCTTGGAACCATTGCAGTTGTCCCAAACCCATTTTGCATCAGCTACACAGGCACGGATGCATCCGTGAGATGCCGGATTTCCAAGTCTCAGGTATTCTCCAACCGGAAGATTATAACTGTTTGCCTGACCACATGCTACGGAATGAACAAAAATACCATTCACAACATGTGTTCCATACTGTCCCCAGGATGGTCCCATCAGTTCCTGCCAGCGTCCTGCTCTGTGCATTGTCCATGTACCGGTAGGTGTCTCTGTACCGGCTTTACCAACAGAAACGCGGATTGTCTTGATCGGGATTCTCATGGTGCTGTCTGTGTAAACAGTCAGCACTCCGTTCACACGATCACAGGTCAGATAATAGCTGCTGCGTCTGAACTCATTTGTTCTGTCGTTGACTCTGTATCCTCTGCTGTTAAATCTGTACTGCATACCATTGATCCATCTGGTTGTATTCTTGACATATTTACCAGTCTTCGGATCGATATAACGTACATAGTTTCTGTTGTTATTTACAACAACCCAGCCAGCCTCAATGAAACGACCTCTGCCATCCAGGCTTCCGTAAGTTCCATTGTGTTCTACACCGGTTTTATTTGTTACAGCTGTCAGATTCTTGAAATAGAAGTAATAGAATCTTCCGTCTGTCTTGATACGTTTCCAGCCATTTTCTGCAAGTACACCGCTTTTGGAAGCATAATAGTATCTGCCATTATACTTAACCCATTTGCTTTTGTATACTTTACCTCTATATGATTTGGAACTGGATCTCTGGAAGAAGTAATATTTACCATTAATTTTGGTAACACCACTTGCCATACGTCCGTCTGCGAGATAATATCTTCCGCTCTTCCAGCAGTTTATAAAAGAGTTACCTTTGGAAGAGAAATAGAACCATCCGACAAATTTACCATTGACAGTAACTTTCTTGATTCCCTTCTGTTCCTGAACACGTCCTGCTACTTTTCCGAAATAATAATAGCGGTTTCCTGCTCCGGAAAGTTTCACCCAACGATTTTTCCAGGTAGCGCGACGTCCGTTGCCGGTGAAATAGTATCTGTATTTACCGTATTTGATCAGTTTATTTCTGTATGCAACACCATTACCGTCAGCCATATAATAATATCTGTCAGCACCCTTGACTGGTTTTCTGTTTCTGATCAGGTAACCATTTGCATCCAGCAGATAAAGATTGTCGCTGTTACTCAGAAGCTTGTATGCTCCGATTCCTTTTTTCTGGTAATCTCCGTTTGCATTAAAATAACGCCACTGTGTACCCTTATTGGTACTCTTTCCAAACCATCCGTTGACTGCCATCTTACCAGGAATATCTCCTGCAGATGCTGCGGGCTGGAAATAGCAGATGCCTCCGCTGATCTTCTGGTCTCCTACGTATGGCTTACCACCATTCAGAAGATAGTAAAAAGCTCCATTGATACTGTAAATCTTGTTTGCTTCAAGATTTACCTGTTTACCATTATCATGACCATAATAGTTAAATGCTCCCTGACCTGCATCCCAGATCCATGTATCGGAAATTGCCTGACCGAGCTGAGAATTATAAGGTGTCTTCTTATCTGCAGAAAGTGCATTCACAATCTGAACATCGCCTTCTGTACGGAAATAATAGAAATCATTTCCAACAGCATTTCTTCCTGTCAGAAGATATCCATCTTTATCAAATGCATAATATCCTGAAGCCAGAACACTGTTATTAACATTCAATGTTGTAATCTTTACCAGGCCATCTGCTGATGTATAATAAGCACTTGCACCTGCTTCCTCTGCCTGCTGTTCATCTGCAGCCGGCTGTGTCTCATCTGTCTGCTGTGTTTCAACAGCTGCCTGTGATTCATCTGCTACAGCTTCTGTAGTTTCTGCAGTTGTATCAACAGCCGCCTGTGATTCATCTGCTACAGCTTCTGTAGTTTCTGCTGCTGTATCAACAGCTGCATTCTCATCAGTTCCTGCTGCTTCTGCAGTTTCTTCTGTTCCGACAGCAGCTGCAGTTTCCTGTATTCTGGAAGGTGAGTACTTTTCCAGTTTCCATTTGCCATTTACAAATTTCCATCTTGTATACTCAAGGGAAGCTACTTTACCATTAGCATCAGATGATTCATTTGCTTTACCAGCTTCTTCTGCAGTTTCTTCTGTCACTGCCGGAGCCTCATCCTCTGCCTCTTCAGTCACAACCTCTTCCTCACCGGAACTGAAATCAACATCTGCCTGATTTTCCGTATCTGCCGGAACGCTATCTTCTGCCTGATCTGCATCATCTGCTGCCGCATCTGAATCGATATCGACTGCAGAATCATCTACTACTGCGGAATCATCCACTACTGCAGAACCATCGTTCTCGTCCGCAACGGACGCTTCATCAGATTCCGTTTCCTCTGCTGCTGACACCTCAGAAGAAAATTCGGCTGCACTGACAATACTTGCTTCTGCACCGGTAGATGCGCACATTGCAAGGCTCAACATTACTGCCACAACTTGTTTTTTCACGACTACTCCTCCTTAAACTTCTTTACATATGTTTCTATTCACCAAGACCACTGCTGATCGCATCGGTCAAAGCTTTCAATGCTTCCTGTTCGTCTGCCCCTTCGCAGACCAGTTCAATTTCATCTCCGCATTTTACACATGCTCCCAGTACACTCAATACACTCTTCGCGTTTGCTGTACCGCCTTCAAAAGTGAATGTGATCGCGGAACTGTATTTTATAGCTTCATTACACAATATACCAGCCGGGCGCAAATGAAGTCCCGATGGATTATTGACTGTTATCTTCTGACTTACCATTCTGAAATCTCCTGTTAATTGCTTTCATCTGCTGTAGAAATTTTGGAAATCTCCACCCCTGTCGTTACTTCGTCTACCAGCTCATATCCCTTCGGTATTTCTATGCTGACAGGCACTTCATAACTTCCTTCGCTCATTCCCTTAAGATCTATTGACGCTTTAATATCGCCTTCTGTGAGATCTGCAAGATCATCGGAAGTTTTCTTAACACGAATTTCTATCTTTGCAGTATCAAATGAAACCTGCATTCCCTCAGGTGAATCATTCACAATTATATTCTTTGTCGGAACCTCACATACATTGCTTCCCTCCGGAAGAATATTTACTCTGACAAATACATCTTCACTGGAATCGCTGGTAAGCTTCAGGCCATCCGGAAGATAATCTGAAATATTGATTTTCTCTTCAAAATCACTGTTTCGATCCGAAATATCCGCCACAGAACCCGGCAGCCAGATCGTATTATTCTGCTCTTTCAGTGATGCCAGTGCATCTTCACTTCCGGCA
>OHKZ01000661.1_pt1 | contig 15450 bp, 12 predicted proteins | sample 1569011 | NCBI WGS metagenome assembly OHKZ01 (sample SAMEA3879564, study PRJEB24766) | human gut metagenome | biome: human-associated habitat; feature: feces | place: USA | collected 1985/1987
CTGGCGGCGCTCCTCCGTCAGGGGGCCGTTCTCCACGGCCTCCATGGCCTCCTCTTCGGCAGCCTTTTCCTCGTCGTCCTCGCTGGACTTGGTGTTGCCGTCCTCGTCCAGATCCTCGGTATAGCTCCGGCTGTTCTCATCCTCCTCGAACGAGAAGCGGGCGCTGTTCTTTTTGATGTACTCAGGCGCGCCGTACTTCTGGCGGTCGGCCTGAAGGATGTGAGCAGCCTCGGCACCGGCGTGGATGCGCTTGCTCAGGTCCACTTCCTGCTCCGCGCTCAGCAGCGGGATCTGGCCGATCTGCTTGAGGTAGTTCTTCACAGGGTCATCCAGCAGCTCATCCATGGCAGCCTTCAGGTCTGCGGGGTTCTCCTCTGCCGGGTCGTCCTCATTTTCATCGCCCAGGCCCAGCTCATCGCTGTTTGCCTCGGCACTTTCCACCTCTGCCATGATGCCTTCCACATCCAGGCTGGTGTCACCGTCGGCCTCGTCATCCAGAATTTTGATGCCGCGCTCCTCCAGAAGCGTGTAAAGCGTTTCCACATCCATCCGGCACTGGGAAGCCAGTGTCTTGGCCTCGCCCGCCGTCAGGGTGCCTTCGCCCTTCGTCAACAGTTCCTTCAAAGTCATGCCCATTTCGCTCTCTCCTTTTCACCGCGGCGCTGGCTGCGCCGTAAGTGATATCGTATCATAAGTTTTGCCGCTGCGGGATGGTTCAAATCACCAGGCCGCCGTTCACACCGAACACCTGCCCGGTGATGTAACCGGCGCTTTCGCCTGCCAGGAACACCAGCAGCTGCGCCACCTCGTCCGCGCTGCCCAGGCGGCCCACGGGGGTCTCCTCGGCCAGCGCAGCCTTATCCTCTGCCGTAAAGGCAGCCATCATATCGGTGTCGATGACACCCGGGGCCACGCAGTTCACGGTGATGCCGCTGGGCCCCTCCTCTTTGGCAAGGGCCTTGGTCAGGCCGATCAGGCCCGCCTTGGCAGCGGAGTAATGCACCTCGCAGCTGCCGCCGGTCTGGCCCCACATGCTGCTCACGGTCAGGATGCGGCCCGCCTTGCGGCGGATCATGCCCGGCAGGGCCAGCTGGCACAGGTGGAACGCGCCGCTCAGGTTCACGTCCAGCATGTGCTGCCACTCCTCCGGGGTGATATCGGTGAACAGCTTCTGCTGGGCAATGCCCGCGTTGCTCACCAGCACATCCACATGGCCCACGGCCTGCTCCACGGTGTGGAACGCCACCTCACAGCTGGCGCGGGAGGCCACATCGCACTGGACCGCCAGCAGGCCCGGCAGCGCCTTTTCCAGCGCCGCCGCCGCCTCGGCGTGGGTGTGGTAGAGCACCGCCACCCGGTAGCCCGCCTGCCAGAAGGCGCGGGCCGCCGCAGCTCCGATGCCCCGGTCGCCGCCCGAGATCAGCACGCAGCGCCCGTTGGCCGCAGGGACTGCCGGTTCCGGTACAGCCTCCACCGGCGGTTCCGTTTCCGCGGCCGGTTCCGGCGCAGCTTTCTGCTCCTGTTCCGGCTCAGGGGCCCGGGATGCCTCGTCCTCATCGCTCAGGTCAAAGGTCAGTTCAAATTCATCATCGTACAAGAGTCAGCCCTCCTGCCGTTTGTTCTCTGCCTGCAAAAAATCCCGCAGGCAGGAAGGTCCCGCCCTCCACCGCACCCATGGGCTGCGCTCTGCTCCTCTTTCCGGTCAAGGCCGGTCCTGCGGCGAGCCCGCTGGTCTGTGCGAGTGTTTTCGACAAGTTACCATTAAATAATATAGCACAATTCGGCGAAAAAAGAAAGTGGGAACCGCCGTCTTTTCACGCAGTTCCCACTTTTTTTCACGTTCTCAGGGGGTCACGGGCGGTTTCCAGCGGGGCTTTGCGGCCCGCTGCTCCCGCAGCCGGAGGAAAAACGCCTGCAGCAGCGCCTGCGCCTCCTCCGCCCGCAGACCGCTTTCCACCACCGGATGGTGGTTGAAGGGCAGGGCGAACAGGTCGGTCACACTGCCGCAGCACCCGGCCTTGGTATCTGCCGCGCCGTACACCACCCGCCTGATCCGGCTGTTGATGATGCCGCCGCTGCACATGGGGCAGGGCTCCAGCGTAACGAACAGCTCACACTGCCACAGCCGCCAGCCGCCCAGCTTTTTGCAGGCCGCGTCAATGGCCAGCAGCTCGGCGTGGTGGAGGGCGTTTTTCTCGGTCTCGCGGTGTTGTGGGCGGCGGCGATGATCTCGCCGTTCCGGGCCACCACCGCGCCCACGGGCACCTCGCCCAGCGCGGCGGCCCGTGCGGCCTCCTCCAGCGCCGCGCCCATCAGCTCATAATCGGTCATCCCATTCCCCTTTCTGCCAGCGCCCGGGCCAGCACCAGCCCATTGTTCAGGATATGCAGCACCACCCCGGGTGCAGGACTGTCGGTCTGCTCTGCGGCCCACCCGAAAATGAGCCCCATGCCCAGCGCGTAGCACTTTTCGGTCAGCGTTCCGTGCAGGACCGCAAAGAGCACAGCCTGGCAGAGGTTTGCCGGGTGCTCCCCCAGCGGCCGCAGCAGGCGCAGCAGCGCCCCCCGGAACACCAGCTCCTCGGCCAACGGCAGCACCAGCAGGCTGCGCAGCGTGCCGGGCACGCCCTGCGGCAGCTCTGCCGCCCCGCCGGGGACCAGCACACACCAGACCGCCGCCAGCCCGGCCCAGGCCAGTGCCGCGATGCCTGCCGCCCGCAGGCGGCGGTTCCGCTCTGACATCTTCTCCGTCCCCTCTCCGTTTGGGGCCGCGCTGTCCCGCTGCTTCGGGCACACAGCGCACCGCCCCGCAATGCCTGATGCCCATTGTATCATGTTTCGGCCCGTTTGTGCAAGAAAACGGAGCGGAATTGCGAAAATACGAAGAAATATTGATTCAAACAATTGACATTTCCCGTCGTCTCTGGTATATTCCTATACGACTTTTTGATTGATTTGGTCGGGTTATCCGTTCTTGGCCCCGTTGGAGGTATTACTATGATCCGCATTCTTACCGATTCCGCATCCGACATTCTGCCTGCTGAAGCCGAGCAGCTGGGCGTGACCGTCATCCCCCTGAACGTCACCCTGGAGGACGGCACCGTGCTCCGGGACGGCGTGGACATGACCCCCACCGTGTATTACGGCGTGATGGCCCGCTGCCACAAGCTGCCCACCACCAGCCAGCCCAGCCCTGAGCTGTTCCAGCGCTTCTTCCTTGAGGCGGCTGCCGCCGGGGACGAGGTGGTGGGCATCTTCCTCTCCCATGAGCTGTCCGGCACCTGCCAGTGCGCCCGGCTGGCCGCAGACATGGCCAATGTGGACAATGTCCTCTTTGTGGATTCCGAGAACGTCTGCCTGGGCGAGAGCCTGCTGGTGCGGCTGGCTGTTCAGCTGCGGGATGCAGGAAAGACTGCCGGGCAGATCGCCGCCACCCTTGAGCACGCCAAGGAGCACCTGCATCTGGTGGCTGTCATCGACGACCTGAAATATCTGCGCAAGGGCGGCCGCCTGCCCGCCGCCGTGGCCGTGGCCGGTGGGATGCTGGGCATCAAGCCCCTCATCACCATCAAGGAGGGCAAGGTCGTTATGGCGGGCAAGGCCCGGGGCCTGCCCGGCGCTTACGTTGCCCTGTTCAAGAAGATCGAGGAGCTGGGCGGCATCAGCACCTGCGCCGACGCGCTGGCCGGTTACACCCTCGCCCCCCGCGAGGTGCAGCCCATCCAGACCTACCTGCAGGAGAATCTGGGCCGGAACGAGGCCCTTGTGCGCCAGATCGGCTGCGTCATCGGCACCCACGCCGGCCCCGGCGCGTTCGGCCTGGCCTTCCTCGATGAGGGCTTCGCCTTCTGATCTTACCCAATCAAAAAGAGGAACTGCTTTCCCGGCAGTTCCTCTTTTTTGTTGGTTCATTCGTGTCCGATCTTCGACCAGTCGATCTCTTCGGCATCTACAAAGCCGCTGTCCTTCGCTTCCTCCAGCTGCTTTGCTTCCTCTGTGGTCAGCTTGGTGAAATCCGGGTCCCATGCCAGTACCAGCTTTTTGATCAGCTCGTAGGCAAGGTTCTTGTCCGGGTCCGGCAGCATATCGATCATGTGTGCTGCATTCATTGCAATTTCAGACATCCTGCCACCTCCTTATTTATAGATATCGCCACGATTCCCGATATCCAGCACCAACAGAATCTCCAGCGCGTTTTCCTCTCCGTACCGGTAAAGCACGCGCCAGCTTCCGACCCGGAGCCGCATTGTTCCATCCTTCAGTCCCTGCATCACCTTGATATCACCTGCTGGCGGTTTCAGGGTCAGCCCCTCAATGCCTGCAACGATGCGAAGCACGGACCTTTTGTCCAGCTTATTCAGGAACTTCATGGCGTTCTTCGAGTAGCGGATCTTCATAACATCATCCTCAGCGCTCGTTTTTTCTGCGGGCCTCTGGCCCTATTATAGTCCATTCTCCTGCAAACGTCAATTGTTTTTTGCCGAAGATCCGTTCATTACAGCACCGCGTCCGAAACGATCTTGCCCAGCAGGAGCACCAGCACCACAAGCATCATGGGGCGGATGAACTTTGCGCCGTTCTTGAGGGCGAAGTGGGAGCCCAGCAGGTTGCCCACAATGCCGCTGATGGCACAGGGGATGCCGATGGAGAACACCACCAGCCCGCTGGAAAGATACGTTACCAGGCTGGCGTAGTTGCTGGCAAGGTTGAGCACCTTGGCGTTGCCGCCCGCCGTGCGCAGGTCAAAGCCCATCAGGGTGGTAAAGGCAATGATGGCAAAGGTGCCGGTGCCCGGACCAAAGATGCCGTCGTACAGGCCGATGCCCAGCCCGATGGCAAGGGCCAGCACCGCCTTTTTGGCGTTCAGGGTGCCGTTGTCCCGGTTCTCGTCGGGCAGATCCCGCCGCCAGAGGATGAGCACCGCCGCCACCGGCAGGATGATGAGCATCATGGTGCGCAGCACCTGATCGCTGAGCAGGAGCACGATGTGGGAGCCCAGTGCGCTGCCCACAAAGCTGCCCACAGCCGCCAGCAGGCCGACCCGGATGTTCATGGCTCCCTTCTGGAAGAACTGCGCCGTGGCAAAGGTGGTGCCGCAGGCCGCGCTGAATTTATTGGTGCCGTAGGTGTAATGCACCGGCAGGCCCGCAAACAGGTAGGCGGGCAGGCTGATCAGACCGCCGCCCCCCGCCGCCGAGTCCACAAAGCCCGCAAACCCGGTCATCAGCATCAGAAACAGCAGCATTGGCAATGATAATGTAATTTCCATTCGTTCTACTTTCCCACTCTTTCGTTTACTTCAGATACAGCTTTCCCTCGCAGGCCAGGATCTGATCCAGGATCATCCGGGACACCCGGGCACCATAGACCATGGCGGGGTGGTCGTTGTACTCGATGATGTCATGGAACTCCTTGTTCATCAGAACAATCACATACTCGCCGTAGGGGGTGTGGATGATGCCGCCGTCGTTGCGGCAGGCGTTCATGCTGCCGCTCTTGCTGGCCACCCAGATAAGCTCCGGCTCGCCGGTCTCCTCGCAGTCCAGATAGAACTGGGGGAAATCGTGGGTCAGCATGGTGTTGTAGTGCTGCTGGCGGAAGATTCCCAGCATGGCGGCGCTGGCTTCTTTGCTGACCAGTGTGCCCTTTGCCACCTGCGCAAACAGGGCGGCGTAGTCCCGGGGCGTGGTGGTGCCCAGCTTGTCGTAGCGGTCAAAGTGGAGGGGATTGTGCAGGACGGTGTGCCCAAAGCCCAATTCCCGGATGCAGGCATTGATGGTGTCCAGCCCCAGGTAATCGATGATCATATTGGTGGCAATGTTGTCCGAGCAGATGATCATCATGGTGGCGGTGTCCTTCACCTTGAGCTTTGCCCCCACGCCCAGGGCCCGGAGCATCCCGGAGCCGTCCACGAACTGGCTGGCCTCGTAGGTGATCTCCTCATCCAGGTCAGCCCTGCCCCGGCTGGCCTGCAGATACAGCACCGCCAGAATGAACGCCTTGATGGTGGAGGCCGTCTCAAACTCCTCGTCGGCACCGATCTCCACCGTGCTGCCGCGCAGGTCGTCCACAAAAACGCTCATCCTGCCCTGATAGGAATAGAGCTCGGCGGCAATGCGCTTTTCCAATGTCATATTCTGATCCATCTGGAATCCCTCAACTTTTCTATACTTTCCGTTATACTTTATCCTTACCGTTAAGACATTATTATCGTTGATATCGTTGTTATCGTTGCTAACTTTTCTTTTTCACCAATGTTATCAACGATTGCAATGATGATTTTGATACCAACGGTGATTACAGGTTGTTTTCAAAGAAACGCTGTGCGTTACGGAAGAAGATGGCTTCCACCTCATCCTCGGTGAAGCCCTCTTTCCGCAGGGCATCGGCCAGCAGGGGCATTTTGGAGCAGTCGCTCAGTTCCAGTTTGCCGCCGATGCCGTCAAAGTCACTGCCCAGACCGATGATCTCAATGCCGCCCACCTGCTTGAAATGGGCGGCGTGTTTGGCCATCAGGGCCGTGGTGCTGCGGCACAGGTCGGGGCTGGGCTGGTCATCCAGAAAGCCCGCGCAGTAGTTCAGGCCCACCAAACCGCCTTTTTCCGCCATGACCCGGATCATCTCATCGGTCAGATTGCGGCAGTGGGGGGCCAGGGCGCGGCAGTTGGAGTGGCTGGCTGCAAAGGGGCGGGTGCTGTGCTCCGCAATGTCCCAGAAGCCTTTATCGGACAGGTGGCTCACATCGGCAATGATGTGCAGGCGCTCCATCTCGGCCAGAAACTCGAAGCCCTTCTCCTTCAGGCCGGTCTCGGTGTTGGGCATACAGGGCCAGATGGGGCCGTTGCCGGGCACCACGTTGGGGCTGGCCAGCTCGTTTTCGTGGTTCCAGGTCAGGGTCATCATCCGCACGCCCAGCTCGTACATCCGGCGCAGCACGCCCAGACTGCCCTTGCAGCAGCCTGCTTCCTCAATGGTCAGCATTCCGCTGATCTTGCCCGCCTCGGCGTTTTTGCGGATATCCTCGGGGCGGTAGACAGGGGCGATCCTGTCGGAATACCGCTCCATCATCCGCTTGAACACATCGATCTCCTCCAGCGCCGTCACCAACGGGTCCGCGCCCGGGGTGGGGTCGGCCAGATTCACAAAGGCGGCAAAGCACTGGAGCATGTAGTCGCCCTTCTCCAGCTTTTCCAGATCGATGTGGCCGTTGTTTCGGGCAAAGGTCTGCCCGTCGCCCCGCATCTCCGCGCGCCGCAGCTCGCTCAGGGTGTCACAATGTAGATCAAAGACTTTCATCGTTCATGTCCTTTCTTAACAGCTTCTATGTAAATCATTTCTGCCACAAAGCTCCCGTTTTCCGCAGCGAAAACTTGACTCCCCTGCTAGGGGAGCTGGCGCGTCAGCGCCTGAGAGGTTTCTCCCGTAAGCAAAACCTCTCCGTCATCTTCGCTATCGCTCGATGCCACCTCCCCTAATAGGGGAGGCCTTGGCATAGGATTCATTTTTCGCAATGATCGCTGACGCTCCAAAACGCACTCCTGCCGTCAGCAGAGCAAGCAGGAGCGAAGCGCCAGACCACGAAAACGCGACGGCCTGCCAAGGGCTCCCCGAAACCTTGCGGGGGAATTGCCAGTGCCTCTCCCTTTGGGAGAGGTGGCATCCCGCAGGGATGACGGAGAGGGTGAGTTACTTTATCAGAACACACTCCCCACCGCATACAGACTCTTGACCAGATCTTCCCGGTACAGCGGGTCGGCGGGGTCAAGGCTGTTGATGACCACGCCGCCGCTGGCGGACGCGCCGGTGGAGTGGATGTAGCGGCCCTCGCCAAGGTAAAGGGCGATATGGCCGGGGAAATAGAGGGCATCGCCCCGCTTTTTGTCTGCAAAGGGGATCTGGTGCATGGGCCAGCCCTCCACGATCCTGGCATCCCGGTAGATGAGCACGCCGCACTGCATATAGGCGCTGCTGACAAGGCCGGAACAATCAATGCCCCGGCCCGATTTGCCGCCCCAGCGGTACTCGGTGCCCAGATATTTTTTCGCCTGCGCACAGACAGCATCCCGGAACGCTTCCTCGCTGCCATCGTACCACGCCTGCAGTGCCTGCGGCACCAGCTCCCCGGCGGTAATATTCCGGGCCTCAGCCAGCGCGTCATCAAAGGCCAGCCCCTCCCGCTGGGAGAACACAGCGGTCATCTCAAACCGCACCGGCTCCAGCGCCACGTCCCGGACATAGCCGGCGCGGCCATCCAGCAGGGCCACCCTGGCCCAGCCGGTGTGGGCCTCGGCTTCCTCGGGCGGCTCGGGCAGGCGGCAGAGCAGGCAGCCCCGCTCCAGCTCCAGCATCCGCACCCCCTGCACCTTGGGCAGGCTGAGCACATCAGTGGCACGGCCTACCAGCACCAGCGGCTGGGACAGGTAGTCCCGCAGTGTATCCTCGCTGACAAATTTCAGCGCATCCCGCCGGACAAAGCCGTGGTAGCCGTAAAAGGTGACCACCTCGGCCACCTCCGGGGAGAGGGGCACTCCCTCGGCAGTCACGCCGCCGGGGGCGGTGCGCACCTGACAGGCCTGACCGTACAGCCCCTCGTCCCCGATGGTGGAAACAAGGCCCGCCTCGCTCTGTTTGGTGGTCTGGGGCAGGTCGTAAATGGTCACGACAGGCCGGGCAAATAGGGCGTATTGCATCATTCGGTTCCCTCCAACAAATTCAGCAGCTCCTCCGGCTTCATGCGCAGGATGGCACCATCCGCGCTGCCGGTGACGGTCTCGGCCAGATCCTGCTTGGCCTGCTGCAGCTCCACGATCTTTTCCTCAATGGTGTCCTGGGCGATGAGCTTGTACACCTGCACCGGGTTCTGCTGGCCGATGCGGTAGGCACGGTCGGTGGCCTGATTCTGAGCCGCCACGTTCCACCACGGGTCGTAGTGGATGACGATATCGGCGGCGGTCAGGTTCAGGCCGGTGCCGCCTGCCCGCAGGGAGATCAGGAACACGCTGGCCTCGCCGCCGTTGAAGCGGCGCACCAGCTCGGCACGCACCGGCTTGGGGGTGGAACCCTGCAGGGTGAAGTGGCTCACGCCCTCCGCGTCCAGCCGCTTGGCCAGCAGCTCCAGCATAGAGGTGAACTGGCTGAACAGCAGGATGCGGTGCCCACTCTCCACGGCACTGGTGACCAGCTCGATGCAGGCATCCAGCTTGGCGCTGCCGCCTGTCCAGTTGTCGGCAATGAGCCGGGGGTCGCAGCAGATCTCCCGCAGCCGCATGAGGACGGCGAACACCGCCATCTTGTCCTCGGGCTTGGCGGCCCGCAGCTTCTCCCGGGCATCCACCACGGCGGCAAGGTAGAGCTTGCGCTGTTCCTCCTCCAACTCGATGCGGTAGACGTTCTCTGTCTTGGGGGGCAGCTCCTTCAGCACCTCGGACTTCATCCGGCGCAGGATGAACGGCCCGGTGAGCTGGTTCAGCCGACGCACCGCCGCCGGGTCGTTTTCCTGCGTGATGGGCTTTTCAAACCGGCTGCAGAAGCTCTTGTAGGGCGGCAGGTAGCCCGGCATCAGGAAGGAAAAGATGCTCCACAGCTCGCCCAGGCGGTTCTCCACGGGGGTGCCGGTCAGCGCAAAACGGACACGGCTGTTCACCCCGCACACCGCCTTGTATTTCTGGGTGGTGTGGTTCTTGATGGCCTGGGCCTCGTCCAGGATGCAGGCGTAGAATTTCTGGTTCTCGTACAGGGTCTCGTCGCGGCGGAGCAGGTCGTAGCTGGTCACCACCACATCGGCCCCGTCCCACTGCTCGGCCAGCTGGGCCCGGTGGGCGGCATCCCCGTCCACCACAACGCAGTTCAGCTCCGGCGTGAACTTCCGGCATTCCTCGGCCCAGTTCAGCACCAGCGAGGCCGGGCAGACGATGAGGCTGGGCAGGGGGTTCCCGCCCTGCTCCCGGAGGGCCAGCAGATAGCTGAGCACCTGCACCGTCTTGCCCAGACCCATATCATCCGCAAGGATGCCGCCCATGCCGTAGCCATCCAGCGTGCGGAGCCAGCGGTAGCCGTCCCGCTGGTATTTTCGCAAAACTTTTTGTAGAGACGCGGGCGGTGTATACTCGCTGTCCTTTACCGCGTGGAAGCTCCGGCTGAGCTGGCGGAAGGCATCGTCCCGGTTGAAGCGGATGCCGTTCTGCCCCGAAAGCGCCCAGTCCAGACTGGGGGCCCGGTACAGGGGCAGCCGGGCGTGGGCCTGGCCCAGTTTGGCCCCGGAAAGCTCCAGTGTCTCGTTCAGCTCGTCCAGCACCTCCATGGAATCGTCCAGCCGGAGCAGACGGCCATCGCGCAGGCGGTGGTAGCGCTTTTTCTGGTGGAGCGATCTCAGCAGGGCTTTCAGCTCTCCCACCGGGAACTCCCCCGTGTCCACCTCAAGGTCGAGCACGCTGCCGTGCACCGACACCCCCACCGAGATCTTCGGCGGTGCGGCCTGCATACTGCGGAAGGCATCGGTCAGGTAGACCTCGCCCTCGGCCAGCAGGGCCGGGATGCCCTCATCGAGGAAGCGGTAGACCGCATCCTCCTCATAGGCATCGTAGTGGGCGGCAAGGCCGTTGCCCATGGTGTCCGGCCCCGGCTCCAGATACCGCCCCAGCAGCCGCCCGGCCCGCTGTTCGGCGCGGGCATCCCGCAGCAGACCAGCAGGCCCCGGTTCCTCCGGCGTGACGCGGTCCTCGCCGTACAGAAATTCAAGGTGCGCCCGCACCGTTTCCCGCGTGGGCACATCGAGATAAAACTGCACCACCGGCTCCAGCGGGATCTGATTCAGCAGCAGGCGTTCGGGGTCCTCAATGGTCACCCTGCTGCCCAGCTCCGGCAGGACGTAACTGCAAAAGGCGGTGGCATCCCCGGTGGTAAAGAACAGGCTCTTGCCGCACAATGCCTCAAGGGCGGGCCGCATCCGGGCGCTTTCGGCCCGGTCCAGCTGCCAGATCGTATCCTCACTGTATAAATAGTCGTTGTCTAAACCCGTTTTCCATCCCAACGCGGGGGTCACGGACACCTCCACGCCGCCCCGGCGCTTTTCCACCCGCATGGTCAGGGCCGGGATGCCGGTCTTGAGGGTGTAGCCGCCCAGATTGCCGGTGGGGGCATAGAGGGCCACCAGACCGTCAAAGATCTCGCCGTTCAGCGGGATGCCCCCGGCAGGCCCGTTGCGGGGCGCATTGCCGTAGCTGCGCAGGGCCGCCTCGGCCCCTTCCTTTGCGCTGAGCTGCCGCCGCAGCAGGCGGAGCAGCTGCTGTGCCTCCGGGGCAAAGGCCTCCCAGCTGTGCCGGAATTCCAGCGCCTTGCCGTAGCTGATGAAGCCGTGCTTCTCCACGGCCCGCAGCAGGTCCGGGATGCTCTTTACCACATACTGCCGCCCGCCGTCTGCCGAGATGCGCAGCCGCAGCCAGGGCAGCTCCCCGGGCAGCAGGGTCAGCTCCGGCTCCAGCTCTGCGGCGTGGGGGCGCAGCTCCGCGTGGCCGGTCACGCCGTCCACCTCGGCCAGCGCTCCCTCCTGATAGGCCTGGAGCAGCCGCCGTGCCTCGTAGTCAGATTCCGGTTCCTCGCCCCGCCATTTCTTGCCGAACAGCATTTCCAGGCTGGAGGCATAGCTGTCCCTGCGGGGCGGCTCCTCAGGCTGGGGCGTTTGCAGGTTGGCCGTGCCCCGCACCACGCCCGGGATGCTCTCCGGGCTCTCAGCAGGCTTCTGCGGCGCTCTGCCGGAAAGGCCCTGGCTCTCGCTGTCCCACATCAGCAGCGCGCCGATGTGCTTGCAGCAGGGCCCCTCGCCGTTTTCGTTGTAGGGGCAGGAGCAGCTGGCGCTGACAAAGCTGCCGTTTTCCCGCAGCCAGACCTGGGTCTGGTACAGGCTCCGCCCGCCGCCGCGCACGTCGGCGCTCAGGTGGCGCACGCCATTCCCGGCCACTTCGCAGTTCAGATCCTGTATCCGGTCCGTGTAGGCCTTGGCCCGCGCGAATACCGTGCCGCCCAACAGGTAGCGGATCTCTTCCATGTCCATCCGGGGTCTCCCTCCCTCTGCAATGCTCTATTGGTTAAGCATACCGCACCGGCGGGCGGGATGCAAGGGGTGCCGGGAAAAAAAGTTCCGGAAAGCACAGAAGCGCCTCATCCGGGAGAGGATGAAGCGCTTCTGTACTTTGGGAATTTTGGAACACTCAGCCCGCATTGCGGTTTACAGGCCAAGTGGGGGTTGGTTTAGGGCTGCTCAGGCGTTCTGCTTGAGCTCCTGTGCTTTCTGCCATGCATTCAGCACATCGATCTTGCTTACGGCGTTGTCGGGATAGAATTTCATCTCTTCCGGAGCCGTGCCCTCATCGTTCAGGTCAGGGATAAGCTCGTTTTCCATGGCCCAGCGGGCGGCGTGCTGCAGGTCCATATCCTGCTCTTCCTGCCCTACATCGGGGTAGAGCAGTTCGGATTCGGGCATGGGCTTGCCTGCATCCTCCCACAGCATCATGGCAAGGGCGCTGCGGTTGCTGGGGAAGTAGGGCAGAGCCATCAGCTTGCCTGCAAATTCAGCGCCCAGAGAATAGGCCTGATAGCCCAGCACTGCACCGCCGACAACAACAGTAGTGCCGATCACGATGGGGCCAACGATATCGGGCTCGTCATCTTCAATGGATGCATCCTGTGTCATGGCTTTCAGGGTCACGGCCTTTGCAGGCATCTCAAAGGCAAAGCTTTCCTTATCCTGATAAGCGTTCGGATCATCCAGGCCAGTGATATCCCAGTGGCCAAATTTCAGACCGCTATCTGCAAAAGCATCCTTATCAAATGCAACACTCACCGTTGCACCCTCGGGGACATTAAAGGAACCGTCCTCGTTGGCATTCTTTTTAACGATTTCGGTGATATCCTCGGGGTCAGCACCATTCTTGCCGGGCACTGTTACGCTGGTGATCACGCCGTCCTTCAAAGTCAGGATGGGCATTTCAGACACAACAAAGTCCTTTTCGTCCGTTGCAAGCTCATTCTCACCCTGCTTGACAGCAGCGGTCAGGGTCTGCTTGCCGGTCTCCTTGGGGGTAATGCGGAACTCGCGCTCAACCTCACCGTTCCCCAGATTGATTTTCAGGCCGTCCTTCGGCATGGGCTGATACTCGTCGTTTTCGTCCTGATACTCGATCTCGCTGTTCTTGTCGCCAAAGTCGATAGCAGCCTTACCCAGCTTGGCATCGTCCTTGGGGTCAACCTTTACGGTAAAGTCCTTGCTTTCGCCTTCCTTGATGACGGCATCCTCCAGGCCCTCAATGGTCACAGCGGTGTGGACACGACCCGCAACGTGATACGTCTCGCTATCTTTGCCCACTTCCACAGCATCCCGCACCACAGCTGCGGTCAGCGTCTGCTCGCCGGCATTTTTGGGGGTAATGCGGAACGCATAATCATTCTTGTCAATGGGCAGGCCGTCATCCGACATGCGATGATACACACCGTGTTCGTCCTTATATTCGATCTCGCCGTTCTTGTCGCCAAAGGTCAGGATACCGGTGCTGCCCGCATGGTCAAGGGTCACGGTAAACTCTGCCGTGTCTTCTGCTTTGATCTCACTCTTCAGATCGTTGATGGTCACGCCGACTTCCTTGGAAAGGCAGCGATATTCCCCCTTGCCATCCGCGGTCTTTTTGTAGCCCACCAGATAGCCCGCATTCGCACTCGTCAGGTTCAGATCCTTCTGATAATTTGTTTCTGTATCTTTGGTCAGCTGACGGCCATCACTGGGGTCTTTACACTCAATCGTCACTTCACCGGTGTAGTTCTGGGCCACATCAATTTGTAGATCTTCATCAAGATAAACATTGCAGACGCTATCATCAAACGTTGCGTTCTTCAGATGAACGCGGTCGGGAGACACTCTGTAGTCATCGTTTCGCTCATAAATGTCATACTTTGCCCCCTTGAAGGTGCCGCCATTTACAATGGCTTCGCCCTTTTCAAAGGTGCGAAGTGCGCTGCGCTCCGAATCACCGGAAACTTCAATGGTACCCGAGTTAAAAATCAGTTGACCGTCGCCAACAACAACTGCATCAAACGTACTTCCTGTGCTCTCGAAGGTGGTGTCCCCGTCAATCGTCAACGTTTCGGCACTACTACCATAAAACGCCAACAATTGGCCTCCAACAAACCGGCCTCCATGAATTTGAATATTACATGTTCTGCCAGAATAACCCTGATAGCACCCAAAATTTGCAACAGTATAGCGATCATTACCTTGAAATGTTCCGCCGTTAATCGTAAGATTCAGATCTTCATTCACATTATCCGTAGGACCAATGACATAACCGTTCTTTGCTGTATACGTTCCTCCGTTAATGGTGATTATACCCTCAATAAATCGAAGTGCGCTTCCTTCCAGCGCATGTACAGTAACATGATTCAAATCCAGCTTACCATTAGTAAAGCATACGATGCCTCCTTCATGAGCACTGTTCTTATATTGCTTTGTAATCTCGGAATTTTCGATCACAGCACTATCGCAGTTAGACGCAACATCAATGGCGTTGTATTTCGATTCAATCGTAACATTTTCTACCTGATTGATGCCATTCGAGAGAGTGAAAGCGGCGGAATAAGGATTTCGAACATTGCAAATATATTTTCCACCGTTTACAGTGAGGTTTTCACCATCATTCGAAATCACACTGCCACCGTTAACAGTAACAGGATATTGAGCATCGCCATTAAAAATTACACTGTCGGCTTTTTCGATGGTGATAAAATAAAAATTGTTATCATTCTCCGGAGCGGTTACTGTCACATTTCCGGTAACATTGATCTTCACAGTACCTTCTGTATTGATCTTAATTGCTTTTGTGTAATTACCACTCAAGCGATATGTACCGCCCGTCGTAATGGGCTGGCCGTCGGTCAGGAGCGTTCCCTTGGTGGTATCATCTGCTGTTTCTTCCGCAAATGCCGACACTGCCCCCGCAGGCAGGAATGTCAGCATCATACTGAATGCCAGTAAGAGGCTGATGAGCCGTTTTTTCATAAAAATCCTCCTTTGTCAGTCATCAATACTCCCAGTTTCTCTATGAAAAGCACCCGACAAAAAGAAAAAAGCGCCGCACCAGCCAAATGGCTGGTACAACGCTTTGCGTTTTGTACTTTAGGGGGTGCTTGCCCTCTCTATCTATGCTTTAACCTGCCGCTTCTCAAGGGCAAGGCGATCGTGGTTCCCGGAAAAGCTACTCCCATAAACTTCTCCATAACCCCGCACCGACTGCCCTTTGGGGGCGCTGGCACATTTCCGCATAGTCGAAGAGGGTTGCAGAGCAAAGTGCAGCTGACGGCCCCTACCGGGCTTTTCGCCTTGCGTCACAGCCTTCCGACTGGTTTGCTGATCTTTCTGTTTTGCTGACAAGGTGCTTCTCACACCTTATCATACCCCCCCCCCCCC
>OHKZ01000665.1_pt1 | contig 15397 bp, 14 predicted proteins | sample 1569011 | NCBI WGS metagenome assembly OHKZ01 (sample SAMEA3879564, study PRJEB24766) | human gut metagenome | biome: human-associated habitat; feature: feces | place: USA | collected 1985/1987
TGGGACTTCTGGCTGTAGGAGCATATATTGCTATGGCAGGTGACGAATGTGCGAGAGCTGTGGGAATGGTACTTAGATGGAAGAGTGGAAAATGGAAAAGTAAAGGTCTTATAGAAGTATAGGAGAGATTATGTACTTTGAATATATCTCTTTTTGCACAGATGACATGTTAGATGATAAATTGCTTACTCTATTAAAAAATGGTCATTTGATGATAAGACCAAGGATCAAGGATGCAGCAAAAGAGTTGTGTGAGCAGTTGGCCGAAATATATATGGCAAAAAATGATGAAAAGAAGTTGGAAATAGCTGTTCAGATAAAGACAAAAATAATTCTTTTACAATTTATTCTTCACATGTGGGAGAATGGATTTATAATCGAAAATGATAAAAGTGGAAGAAATACTGTAGAAAAAGAGATGATTTCATACATACAGCAGAGTTTTACAGGGGAGATATCATTAAAGGAATTTGGGGAACAGTTCCATCTTTCTGAAAAATATGTATCGCAATATTTTAAAGAACATTTTCATATTACGCTTTCAAAATATGTTACATATTTGCGGTTGGAGCATGGAAAAGGGGCAGTTTGATAAAAAGGCGGTGGAGAGATTAAATCGTATGACATGGTTGTATGAACGTCTTCCAGAAAAGGAAAATAAAATAGTGTAGCTAAGTAATACTGAATTTACGATGTATCAGGTTGGAACATATAAAAATAATTCATGGGCATTAGTGAGTGAGTTTGCAAAGTCTGGAGTCATATTTGATTTTGATGCTTCTTCCGCTCAGGCAGAAGCTGCAAAAAACTGGAAAAATATGTACAGGATAACAACATCAAAGGAATGTCCGGAAAGACCAACTCAGACGGAGAAGTTATGTACAGAGATCTGGAAAAAGGAGTGTATCTTTTTGTCCAGACACAAAAAACACAAATTAGCAATGCCCTAAAACTGCATTATAATACAAACAAGGATAGAACCCTGGTTAACTCTTCCTCAATTTCATGACATTTCTGTTCATTAGACGCCGTCCAAGATTCCGATATATAAAGGCTTTTAAGACAGAGAGTTCCTGTTGATGCTCTTTTAGCAGGTCATCTGGTGAATCGTAGATTCCGAAGTCCTGGGTGATACCTTCACTTTGAATATAGGTACTATTCCGGTTAAAATCAATAATGGGATTCTGGAAATTTTTGACTGCTACACCGTAACCACAAAAAGAACCTGTACAATCTGGGTATTTTTTCTGAAGATTATTTAAATAAGCACTATCGAGGATAAATGCCTCTAATTCATACCAGATATTTTCGAAATACACTTCTATCCAGCTGTGAAATATATTTTTGGGGGCACTTTTGTAGACAATACCGGTCATTGTGCCCTTTTGAAGCTTCTTGTCTATTGTAAATCCATGAATCCGGCAGGGAATATTGCAGGCTCGTAACAAAGCCATAAATAGTGTGCCCTTTGTATTACATTGTCCATATCCATCGGATAAGATTTTTGATGCAGGGATGCTGTCATCTACATTATATCCAAATAATATTTCATCTCGTACAAAATTGTATATAGATTTCAGACGTTCAAATTCATTCAATGTATTCCAGTCCCTTTCTGCTAAGAGTTGCTGGATATTCCTGGCAGAATAATTTAGCATAGGGGTTTCTTCTAAATATTTTTCCTTTGCAATACTTCTACGATATTCATTATAAAAATATCCCTGTTCATCTGTCTTTTTCGGATATTTTTTCAAATATGGACTTTTATCTCCGACGATCCAGTAATCACACACATTTCCATTTGCACAGGTCGTAGTGCGGATCAGACCGGCATGTAAAAGTTCCATGGCAGGGTAATCGCCATTACAGATTGCAGGCATGATTTCTAACAGATCATGCGCTTTGGCAAATTCCGCAATCGGGCACTGTTCAAAGCGGTAATGAATTCCTGTCTTTGGATCAAATGGTTCTGTTTGCATAATATATCCGGCAGGACAACTGTGGTGTTTTTTCTGATCACGCTTTGCCGTCGTTTCAAAAACAAAGTTCAATAATTTCAGCTGCCATGGATGGTTGATATTAAAGAGCTTTCCGAGCTTCCGAAACGGCGGAAGAAGAATTGCATTATTCATTTCATAGATTTCCTGAATGGATGGCTTACGGTCTAACACTTCGTAATATGCAAATAAAGCGATGCAGTCGTAGGTTCCGCCGGGAGCATTATGATTGTCTTTTGCACCGCCCAGATAAGGGAGCGTCTGTAAATATTCGGTATATTTCAACTGGATTTTTTCCCAGAGGATGTCAGCTTCTTTTTTAGAAAATTGCTTTTTCAGACAGTCTGTAATTACTTGTTTAACTGCTTCGGAATAGCAGACGTGCTTTGTACGGTCAAAAATAAGTTCATTTTCTTTCATAGATATTTCCTCAATATGATGTATTGCATTTTACAACGGTTTTATGTCTGCCTGATTTTGATTAGTATAAACTAACTTATCAGGATAAAAGAAACCGCGTAACTTGCAAGGTTTAATAAGTGTTCACGCAGTTTTTATAATGTTAGTATAGCATCAGTGAATTCAGGTAACAAGGTAATTTATATAAAGATATATATGATTAATGTATATAGGTTGCAGTTTTATAATAAATAATAACATATTCCTTAGGAGGGACAGACATGGAAACACGAGATATTCTCAAGAATTTGCGTGAAAAAAATAAACTTACACAAAGTCATTTGAACGGTGCTACAAAATAAGAAAAAACGCTTGACTCTACATCTGTTGTAGATTTTATAATACGGGTAGTTTAACCAAAAAGGAGGATTAGGCAATATGGAAAAGGACCTTACTACCGGCAGTGTGTTCAAAAATGTTGTATTATTATCATTGCCGTATCTGCTCTCGTATTTCCTTCAAACGCTCTATGGTATGGCTGACCTATTTATCATCGGACAGTTCGAGGGTGTAGCCAGTACTACCGCTGTTTCTATCGGCTCACAAGTGATGCACATGCTTACGGTTATGATTGTAGGGTTATCGATGGGAACAACCGTCAGCGTTGGTCAGGCAGTGGGGGCAGGAAATCGAAAACAGGCAGCGCATAACATCGGGAATACGGTAATATTGTTTCTGGTGCTTTCCATTGCACTTACGGCCATCCTGTTATCCCTTGTTCATCCCATTGTCGTTGCCATGTCTACGCCAGCGGATGCGGTGAGCGGTACGGTCACCTATTTGACCATCTGCTTTATCGGGATTCCGTTTATTACATCCTACAACATCATCAGTTCTATTTTTAGAGGGTTGGGCGACAGCAAAAGCCCGATGTGCTTTATTGCCACAGCTTGTGCTGCCAACATCGCTTTAGACTATCTTTTTATGGGTGTGCTGCACCTTGGGCCTGCGGGCGCAGCCCTTGGTACAACTCTCTCTCAGGCAATCAGTGTAGTTGTTTCCCTTACCGTTATTTTGAAACGCAGGAGCATCGTTCTGAAAAAAAGCGACTTCAAGCCTTGCCGTGCGGTCATGGGGAAAATTTTGGGGATCGGCATCCCAATTGCGTTTCAGGACGGCCTGATTCAAGTTGCTTTTATTATTATCACGATTATTGCCAATCAGCGTGGACTGAATGACGCAGCGGCGGTCGGGATTGTGGAGAAAGTGATCAGTTTCCTCTTTTTGGTACCCTCCTCTATGCTGTCTACCGTTTCTGCCTTGGGAGCGCAAAATATCGGTGCGGGCAAACCGGATCGGGCCATTCAAACGCTGCGCTATGCGGTGATGCTCGCCGCAGGCTTTGGCGTGCTTGCTTCTATCGCGATTCAGTTTACAGCGGAAGGCATCGTTTCGCTGTTCACCGATCCCAGCACTGCGGACGGAGCGGTGATCCTTTTCGGCGGCCAGTATCTGCGTGGTTACATTTTTGACTGTATTTTTGCTGGCATTCATTTTAGTTTTAGCGGCTTTTTTTGCGCATGCGGGAAATCCGGCCTGTCGTTTTTACACAATATTCTCGCCATTGTATTGATGCGTGTGCCTGGCGTTTATGTGACCTCAAAATTATTCCCGGCAACGCTTCTCCCGATGGGACTGGCTACCGCGGCAGGCTCACTGCTATCGGTCGTGATCTGCCTAATCGCCTTTGGAGTCATACGGCGCAAATCAACGCTTGTTCTGGTGGAGGAGTAAGATATGGATCGGAAAAATCTCTTCCCAATAGGTGAAGTGTCAAAATTGTTTCATATCAGTGTTAGTAGTTTGCGGCACTATGAACATATCGGTTTGCTTACACCAGAATACATTTCCTCAGATTCTGGCTATCGTTACTATGGCACCGAACAATTTGAAGTACTAAACACAATCAGGTATTTGCGGGCATTGGATATGCCTTTGTCCGAGATTGAGGACTTTCTCAAAAATAAGGATATCAGCCGTATTGAGGAAAAGTTGTTACAGCAAAAGCATGCAGTCCTGAAAAAGCAACAAGAATTACAACGTATAGAACAAAAGATTAACCACCGCTTAAATTGGCTGAGAGACGCACAAAGTGAGCCTTTGGATACCGTTTCCTTAATAGAGCTTCCGTCCTGTCGCATTGCTTGGGTAGACGTTCCACTGAAAGTAGATGGCTCTCTTGATATGGAAGTGCCGATTAGAAAGCTGGATCAATCTGATGCCGAAGCCGTTGTATTTCTTGGAAAGGTCGGACTTGGCATTTCCGCGGAACATTTGCAGCAATCAAAAGTAAATCGTTATGACAGCATTTTTCTAATACTGGATCAAGAGGACATTTATACAGGTGAAACCATTACTCTTCCCAAAACACTTTGTGTACGGTTGCGTTTTCGAGGCAGTCATATAGAAGCTCCAGCGCACTATGAAAAGCTCCTTGACTACATCACAAAAGAACAGATACAGATTGTTGGTTTTTCGCGAGAAATCACGCTCATAGACTATGGCATTACTAATGACAGTGAAAAATTTGTGACTGAAATATGTATTCCGGTCAAGTGCAGATAAGAAGGGCATAAAATGAGATTCGTTGTTAAAAAAGAAATTTTTGAAGAATTGCCGAGTGCCTGTTTTGGTGTTGTTATGGCAAAAGGCATTGATAATAATAACGCATGCTCACTCACTACGAGTACAAAACCAGACAGAATTTCTCATGTGCCATAAAGTAACATAAAAACCAACAGACAGCCGCCACAATTCCGTAATGATTGATGCTTGACAGTCTCCTTCAAGTTCACTATAATAATAAACGCAAAATTTTAGTGGACTTTTCCGGATTCGGTCATCTTTTTGCCACACAGCTATCTTGTGATAGTTGTGTGGCTTTTTTGTTGCCTGTATCTCGAAAGTATTAGCAGAATGGAGGACTATATCTGTATGGAAAAAAATTTTTTGTCTCTTATCAAGACGGGTCGTAGTGTACGGGCTTATAAATCGGAACCTGTCCCTTCCAAGGCTTTGGACGCTGTACTGGAAGCAGGGACTTATCCGGCCCAGAAAGCCGGTCAGCCTGCAGCACGCAAACAAAACTATATTGTTCGGACAATTTGTGGAGAAGAGGGAAAGCATGCAGACCGATAACAAAATGGCGGTTGCGCCTGTTGGAAAACTCATCTGGCAAATGTCGATACCGCCGCTGATTTCTATGTTTCTGCAATATTCCTATAATCTGATAGACAGTGCGTTTGTAGCGCGGCTGAGTGAAAATGCTTTGACGGCGGTTTCCCTGTCGTTTCCCATTACAACTTTGATGAATGCGACATCTATCTGGATCGGCGTTGGCGTGAATGTACTGATTGCAGGGTATCTTGGACAGAGAAAGCAGAATGAGGCAAATACTACCGTCACACATGGATTGTTACTGGCCTTTGGAATTGGTGCTGTGCTCAATCTTCTGTCATTACTGATTATGAAACCCTACTTTGGGGCATTCACCAATAACGAAGAAATTTATCAGTTGAGTCTTGCTTATATGAGCGTATGTTCGTTCATGCAAATTCCCAACATGGTGCATATCGCAATCCAGAAAATGATACAGGCTACTGGGAACATGGTTGCTCCTATGTGGTTCCAGATTGCAGGAGTGGTCGCTAATTTTGTATTTGACCCACTCCTAATTTTTGGTATTGGTGTTTTTCCAGCTATGGGAATCCGTGGCGCTGCGGTGGCTACTGTTGCGGGCTATTTGTTATCCATGATTTTGGCATTTGCCTTGCTGCTGGGCAAAAAGCAAAAAGTGCGGATAAAGATCAAAGAATTTCATATACAAAAGTGGATGATTGCCCGTATATTCGCCCTTGGCTTACCATCTTTCATTATGAATGCCCTCAGTTCGTTTATGGTGACATTCGTCAATCTGTTTCTGGTGGCGTATTCCGATACGGCGATTGCATTCTTCGGTGCGTATTTTAAGGTGCAGCAGCTGATCGTTATGACAGTAAACGGCTTGATTCAGGGCTGTTTGCCTATTATGCGGTTTAACTACGGTGCGGGAAACAGAGATAGGCTGCACTCCGCTTTCCGATATGGAACCGCTTTGGCCTCTGGTATGATGATACTGGGAACATTGACCGTCAACTTCTTTCCGGCGCAGCTTTTGGGATTATTTACAGCGTCGGAAGCCATGCGCTCCTTTGGAATATCCGCTATGCGAATTATGGCAGCAAGCTATCTGTTTTGCGGTCTCTCTACCATGATTTCCACCTATTTTCAGGCGACAGAAAAAGTAGGTTCCAGCATAGCGATTCAATTATGCAGACAACTGCTTTTCCTTGTTCCTGCCTTATGGTGTCTGGACAAATTATTCCAACTGAACGGAATCTGGCTTGCATTTCCTGTTGCGGAAACCGCCACTATGCTCATTGCTCTCGTAATAATGGCATGGCATCGCCACAAAAATATCTTATAACATGTTCCAAGGAGGAGAAATGATGAACGATACTTTTATGAAAGAAAAACCGGTATTGCCGCTGATTTTATCCATGACCCTGCCTATGGTTTTATCCATGCTGGTTAATTCTCTATACAACATTATCGACAGCTTTTTCGTCGCGCAGATCAGCGAGGAAGCTATGACGGCATTATCATTGGTTTACCCGGTTCAAAATTTTATCAATGCCGTTGGAATTGGATTTGGCGTTGGAATCAACGCAGTGATCGCCTTATATCTAGGCGCTGGAGATAACAAAAAAGCAGATCAAGCTGCCACGCAGGGACTTGTGCTTGCCATGATTCACGGCGTTGTTATGACAGTCTGCTGTATTACAATGATGCCGGCTTTTTTAGGAATGTTCACTTCATCCAAGACAGTGATTGAACTTGGCGTCCGCTATTCTGTTATTGCGTTCGCTTTTACATTGATTATCATTGTTGGTGTTACATTCGAGAAACTATTCCAAGCTGTAGGAAACATGAAAACAACCATGATCAGCTTGATGTGTGGGTGTATAACAAACATTGTCTTAGACCCCGTTCTGATTTTTGGCTATGGCCTATTCCCGGAAATGGGAATCGAAGGCGCTGCGCTGGCAACCGGCATCGGGCAGGCCTTGACGCTTGCGATTTATCTGGTCGTTTATTTTGTGCGGCCAATTCGCGTGCATATCCGCAGGCAGTACATTTTGCTCAGCAAAAAGATGGTAATAAAGCTGTACTCCATCGGCATTCCCGCAACCTTGAATATTGCGCTCCCATCTCTTTTGATTTCGGCGCTCAATGCTATTTTGGCGGCATATTCCGAAGTGTATATTCTGGTTTTGGGAATCTATTACAAATTGCAGACATTCATCTATCTTCCGGCTAATGGCATTGTTCAGGGGATGCGCCCCTTGATCGGCTATAACTACGGTGCGGGGGAGAACAAAAGAGTCAGCCAGATTTATAAAATCGTCTTGTGCATGAGCGGTATCATTATGGTGCTTGGGACAGTGATATGTCTGCTAATCCCCGGCCAGCTTATGGGGCTGTTTACCCACACAGAAGCGACAATCCAGACCGGGAAAACAGCCCTGCGTATCATTGGCGCCGGTTTTATTGTCTCGGCGGTTTCCGTTACATCTTCCGGCGCACTGGAGGGACTTGGAAAAGGCACTCCTTCATTACTGATTTCACTTTGCCGGTATGTTGTGGTTATCATCCCAACTGCGTTTTTACTCAGCAGGCTTTTCGGAGCGGTTGGCGTCTGGAATGCGTTTTGGATCACGGAAGCGATTACAGCAATCATTTCTATTTGTGTTTACTACAAGGCAATAGCACAAAGCCAGCTGAGTCAGTCAACAGTAAAATGAACGTTGCTTTGCGCCGCCGTTGACAACGCGATCTCTGTTTTACCGGAGCAGGCACGGGAAGAAATCCTGCGCTATTACTTTCTGCATCAGTCGCAGCGCGTGATCGGCACGTGTATTGGCCGGTCACGCAGCACAGCAGGGCGGCATATCCAGATTGCCTTGCGGAAACTGCGGGAGGAAATGGAGAGATACCGTCATGAGTAAACTTCTCCCTTACGAAACCATTATCAAAGCGTGTGAGGGCGACCCACCTGTTTCTGCCAGATAGAGAAATCAAAAATATCAAAGCGTATGTCCCGCAGGCTAAGGGATTTTATGAACACATGGGTTTCCATATTTACAAGATGGAAGCGGTAGTGTCGCTGAGAAGATTCGAGAATATGATCAAAAGATTCTTGAAGTATGTGGATGGAAAGAAGGAATGCTACTTCTGTATTCTGAATTTAAACAAACTATCCGAGCCAGTGCCTGCAGCCAGAAGGGACTGTACATAATACATGCACAGTCCCTTATTTAAATCAGTTTATTTCTCGCATTCCAGCACAATTACTTCACAGGTGTCGAGATTCAGCATTCCTTCCGGACAATCGGTGTGGTTCTGATTGGACAGAAGCACTTTTTTTACCGGATATTCAAGTTTGATGGAAACGGCTTCACGACCGAAGTTGGCGGCGACGAGAACGCGTTGTGATTTCGTCTCACGATAATATGCCATAACTGTTTCACTATCCTGATATGCAGGAACTGTTTTGCCGTAAGTAAATACCTCTTTGTATTCTGGAGCCTTGCGGGTGGCAGTCAGTTTGCGGTAGTAATTTAATACGGAATCCGGATCCTTTTCCTGAGCTGCGACGTTGATTTCTTTATAATCAGAGTGAACCTTGAGCCATGGTGTGCCTGTAGTAAATCCGGCATTCGCCTGAGCATTCCACTGTACAGGGGTTCTTGCGTTATCACGGCTCATTTTGCCGCATACTTCCAGAGCTTCTGCATCACTTAAACCTGCTTCTCTTGCAAGATTATACTGATCGATCGTACTGATATCATTGTAATCATGAATGTTGCTCCAGATTTCATTCTGCATTCCGATTTCCTGTCCCTGATAAATGAACGGAATTCCACGAAGCAGGATGTTTACGGTACCGAGCATTTTGGCACCGACAGGCGTTTGGGCATACTTCGGAAGAAAACGGGATACACCGCGAGGTTCATCATGATTTTCGATGATATTTGCTTCCAGTCCATATTTTTGGACATTGATCTGAGAACTCAGAATTGTATCACGCCATGTTTTGAAATCTACATGAGGTGCATCGTACCAGCCATGAGCACCATCGCTGAGGGAATGCGCACAGAAATCAAAGATTGTGGAGAAATGTCCGTTATCTCCAATAAATTGACCAAGTTCATCAGCTTTCATATTGAATACTTCACCAACGGTGAAAGCATCATATTTCTGAAAAGTGTTTTTCTTCAGATCTTCAAGGAATTCTCCTACACCGTCAACGTTTTCGACCATTTTCCAGCAGGCGGCCATGCCATCCGGTCCGTCCGGTTCATAGTCAGGAAAAGCAAGGTCTTTTTTGATGTTGATGATCGCATCGATACGGAAACCGGCAAGGCCTTTTTCAAGCCACCAGTTGATCATATTGTAAAGCTCCTGACGAAGCTTTGGGTTCTCCCAGTTCAGATCAGGCTGTTCTTTGGCGAACATATGGAAATAGTATTTGTCTGTTCCCGGAACCGGTTCCCAGCAGCTGCCGCCGAAGTAAGAACGATAGTTGCTTGGCGGGTTACCGTTTTTTCCTTTCCGGAAATAAAAATAATCTGCATATTCACCATCTGGATCAGCCAGAGCTTTTTGGAACCATTCATGTTTGTCAGAGCAGTGGTTGATCACAAGGTCCATAATGATATACATGTCACGTTTCTTGGCTTCTGCCAGTAATTCATCAAACTCTTCCATAGTTCCGAATTCTTCTGCAATTGCATAGTAATCTGAAATATCATATCCCTGATCGACAAAAGGCGATTTGTAGATTGGAGAAAGCCAGATGATATCAATGCCCAGTGCTTTTATGTAATCCAGTTTGGAAATGATTCCTCTCAGATCTCCGATGCCGTCCCCGTTACTGTCCAGAAAACTCTTTGGATAGATCTGATATGCGATTTTGTCATGCCACCATTTTTCTGTCATTATTTGTACCTCTTTTATTTATGTATTATATGTTTAGTATAGATGATATTGTGCCTGCATTCTTGCGATATATCATCATTATATAATATTATCCTGCTTTTGGAAAAGGAAATATCCATCTCGGCCATTCTGTTTTGTTTCGTACAGGGCAATATCAGCATTTTTGTAAAGATCCATGTAGCAGGTTCCGTGTTCAGGAGCAAATGCGATGCCAATACTGATCGTTATATGGTGTCCGTTCATTTCTGCAAAGGAAAGATTCTTTATAGTGTCTGCCAGTGCCCGAATGCGTGTTACAGCCCTTTCTTTTGATTCTGTTTTGCACATGTAAATGACAAACTCATCTCCACCGATTCTTCCAATGATATCATTTTCTCTGAAATAATTTCGGAGTGTCTGTCCAAGTGTGCTGAGGACAATATCGCCGACAGCATGCCCATAATGATCATTTACTTCTTTGAATTTATCAACATCCAGAATAATAAAAGTACCTTTTTCATGAGGCCTCTGCTCCAGGATTTCGTTGATGAGTGCCTCTGTCGTGCGTTTGTTGAGAACACCTGTCAGACCGTCTGTCTGTGCATCGTGACGCAGCTCTTCATTGCGGATACGATTGTTGTGGATAATGTAGAAAACAAGTAACAGCACCAGAATGCAGAATACGGACATAAAAATGCCTTCATAACTTTTAACATAATATATAGCAAGAATTCTCCTTCCTCTACAGGTGGGAGATGAATTGTAAAAAATAAAAAAGAACATTTGTTTGGCAGCGCAATCCATGGTATAATAGAATCAGTCGATAAGATAAGGTAATTATTCAAAAAAGGGCTGGTTTTATGGAAAATATGGATCACAATGCACATTCAGTGTACTTGATGTATTATCACTTGATTATGGTGGTAAAATATCGAAGAAAAGTTATCAATGATCCAATTTCAGAAAGAGCAAAGGAAATATGGGAATATATTGCCCCACGGTATGGAATTGTTTTGGAAGAATGGAATCATGATATTGACCATGTGCATGTAATGTTTCGAGCACAGCCAAAAACAGAACTCAGTAAATTTATCAATGCTTATAAAAGTGCCAGCAGTAGGCTGCTGAAAAAAGAGTATCCGGAAATCCGGGAAAAACTTTGGAAAGAAGCATTCTGGAGCCAGAGTTTCTGCCTTTTGACGGCAGGAGGGGCGCCAGTAGAAGTGATCCGTCAATACATCGAAACCCAGGGAGAGAAAAAGAATTGAACATAGCATATCGTTTCCGGATTTATCCAACAGAAGAACAGAAGATACTCCTTGGAAAAACATTTGGCTGCTGTCGTTTTCTGTACAACCAGATGCTTAATGATAAGATCCAGGAGTATAAAAAAACAAAAAAGATGTTAAAGAATACACCAGCTATGTATAAAAAGGCGTATCCATTTCTGAAAGAAGTTGATTCGCTGGCCCTAGCAAATGTTCAGCTTCATCTGGAGAAAGCATATAAGAACTTTTTCCGTGATCCGAAGGTTGGATTTCCGCGTTTCAAGTCAAAACATCATTCCAAAAACAGCTACACAACAAATGTGGTCAACGGAAATATTCTGGTAGAAGGTAACCGGATCCGGCTTCCGAAATTAAAATGGATCTCCATGAAAAAACACAGGGAGCCTGCAGAAAACTGTCGCCTGAAATCAGTGACAGTCAGTATGGAGTCATCTGGAAAGTATTTTGCAAGCCTGCTGTATGAAGGATACAGCTGCGAAAACCAAGCAGCAGATAAGGATTACAGCAATGCAAAAATACTGGGGATTGATTATGCGATGCAGGGGATGGCAGTGTTTTCAGAAGAGATCGAGCTTGAAAAAGCAGGGTTCTTCAGAAAAAATGAAAAAAGGCTGGCAAGGGAACAGCGTAAACTGTCAAGATGTGTAAAAGGGAGCCACAATTATGTGCGGCAGAAAAAGAAAGTTGCCAGATGTCATGAAAAAATACGCAGCCAGAGAAGAGATTATCTGCATAAACTGAGCCGCAGGATCGCAGACCAATACGATATAGTTGCGGTAGAAGATATTGATATGAAAGCGATGAGCCAGTGCCTGCATTTTGGGAAAAGTGTACAGGATAATGGATACGGGATGTTCCGGAATATGCTGGAATATAAGCTTGAATGGAAGGGAAAAGAATTAATAAAGGTAGACCGCTTTTTCCCTTCAAGCAAAAAATGCAGTAAATGCGGAAAGATAAAAAAAGAGCTGAAATTATCCGAAAGAGTTTATCACTGTACGTGTGGGAATGAGATGGACAGAGATCGAAATGCAGCAATCAACATCCGCGAAGAGGCAAGAAGGATGCTGGCAGCATAAACTGTCCGTATCCGGATAATAAGAAAGAAAATATGCCCGTGTCCGGGCAAAAAAATCGCGGGGCACGCGAGGATAGCTTGTAGATACTTGGCTCAGTAGAGCCATTGAGCAAGAAGCCCCCACTTCAAAATCAGAGATTTAAGTGGTGGGAGCATGTCACTGAAAGAATAGGAGTTTTGGGCATCGGATACAGGAATAACATAGCAGATCATCCAGTTGTTCATGCCAAGCCGGGTATAAGCGATATACTGGTCAGATTTTTTGTTGGAGTCTGTTCGGATCTTAATCAGTCCATCGTTGCCGGCTGAAAAATCTTTTTTGACATTTACAAGAGAATTTTTGGACAGAAGTGTTCTGTCTTTATAAAAATCAAAAAAATTGTCACCATATGTGATTTTATGATATGAAGGTTCACCATCGTAGGCGATGATCTCTCCTTCTTTTGTGACAATCAGACTGTATCCGGCATCATCAAAAATATCATTAAAAAGCATCTGACTAAGGGCGGTCACATTATAAGATCCACCAAGTGCGCCAATGATTCTGTCATTACAGCGTACAGGAACACACAGGATCACACGTGTCTCCTGATCAATACTGCTGTCCAGTGGATCACTGAGAGTTGCCTGGCCTTTCATGGCTTCCAGAAAATATTTTCTCTGGGCTACATTCTTTATGGCACCGTTGTCATAGTATGCTGTACCGTCTGCTTCGATCAGGGCAGTTCTTTCGAAATCCGTGTTTGCTGCCAGGGATACCAGAAGCTCCATATTTTCATCGGAAAGAATATCAGAGGAATCTCCCATTTTGTCAGCGATACTGTTCAGAAATCCGTAATGAATATTGAGAATGGATAACGCATGATCACTTTGTTTTGCTACATTACTGGTCATGGCTTTCTGGGAATTGGTATCAATAGAACGTTGGACATACAGCAAAAAAAGTCCCAGACTGATGACTACGGCGCAGATAAAAATAATAATAGCAGCAACATAATTCGTAGAAATCTTTTTTTCTTTTTCATATTTTGTTTCTCCTGTAGATAGATACAGTTTGGGTATATACAGTATAAAATATTTTATGCGAGAATGCAAAAACGTTTTTGCTTTTTTTGGCCAATTAAAAAGCTCTTGACTATAGCAGATAAGAGTTGTAAAATAAAAAAAGCTTTTAACGAGGTAAAGCATAAGAGCAAATTCTATGAAGGGAATCAGTAAAAGCAGAGAAAATAGCTGTTTACAGAGAGCCGCAGTTGGTGTGATGCGGTAACGGCACTGTTTTGAATATCATCCCCGAGAAGGAAGACCGAACGTTACGTTTGAGATTTATCAGTAGGTTTTCACGGAGGCTCCCCGTTACAGGAGACGCGTATGCCGGTACGTTGCAGAATCGTACTTGTTTCAATGACGAAACAGGGTGGTTGCGGAATTATATATCCGTCCCTGATGGGGCGGATTTTTTTTATGCAGAATTTTCTGAAACCGGAACATCATCATATTTTACAAGGGAGGAAGAGAGGATGAAAGTCTACAAGAAACTCATGAATGCACTTGCAGCAGTAGAAAAAGTTGTACTGGTAGTTACAACATTGCTGATTCTCGTGCTCACTGTGGGAAACGTGTTTTCCCGTAAAGTGATCCACCGCTCATGGTCCTTCACAGAAGAACTTGTTGTAGCGGTCTTTGTACTTATTACACTTCTGGCAGCAGCATTGTCCTGCAGAGAGGGTGGCCTGGTCAGCCTGACACTGGTTACAGACCGTCTTCCAAAAAAACTGAAAAAACCATCTGTGATCCTGATCACAGTACTGAGTATTATTTTTTCAGTGATTCTTTTTAAGTATGGTATGGACAAGGTTATCACCCAGCTTGAAAACGGAAAAAGAACCTTTGTACTGAACTGGCCGGAATGGATCTTCTGGTCCTTTGTACCGATCGGAGCAGGCTGTATGATTCTTCATCTTATTGAGTACTGTCTGGATGTCTGTTTTGGAAATAAAAACGATAAGGAGGGCAAATAAATGATCAGTGCTGTTTTATTTATTTCATTTTTTGTTTTTCTGATCCTGGGTGTGCCGATCGCACTCTGCCTGGGTCTGTCCTCTGTATGTGCGATCCTTTATTCGGGAACCTCACTTACCATCGTTGCAACAAATATGTATTCAGGAATCAGTAAATTCCTTCTTCTTGCGATTCCGTTCTTTGTACTGTCCGGAAATATCATGGCAAAAGCCGGAATTTCACGCAGACTGATCGATTTTGTAGATACCTGTGTCGGACACAAAAAAGGTGGCATCGCGATCGTATGTGTTATTGTTTCCTGTTTCTTCGGAGCAATCTCCGGTTCCGGTCCGGCTACAGTAGCAGCTCTTGGTGCTGTTCTGATCCCGGCAATGGTTGAGCAGGGTGGTTTCTCTGCACCGTTTTCAACAGCTTTGATGGCAACGTCGAGTTCGGTGGCTATCGTTATACCGCCAAGTATCGCTTTCGTTGTATATGCGTCCATTACAGGTGTGTCTATCGCAGATATGTTTATGGCAGGTATCGTACCTGGA
>OHKZ01000672.1_pt1 | contig 15292 bp, 10 predicted proteins | sample 1569011 | NCBI WGS metagenome assembly OHKZ01 (sample SAMEA3879564, study PRJEB24766) | human gut metagenome | biome: human-associated habitat; feature: feces | place: USA | collected 1985/1987
GATGAGACGGCATGACAAATGCAATATCCGCCCCTGATTTCTCTAATTCATCAATCCGCATCCCGCTTTGATCCATATCAACAGTACAGACTTTATAGCTTAATCGTTCAAACAAACGATAGGCCTGTCCATAGGTTGGGTTTTCCAGCGCAACTTTATGACAATTTCCAATCACTGTCGTTAAAAGCATAAGCAGATAATCACTTCCTGCTCCAATAATGATCTGATCCGGATGACAGTGTATTCCTCTTGCCTGATGCAAATAACTGCTGATTACATTCCGAAGCCCATATTCCCCTTGAGGATTCCCCAATCGGAACATCTCTGCCTTATCATCTATCAGGCATTCTTTGGATAATTTTCTCCAGACATTATACGGAAAACTGTTGAGATCCACACCGTTCGGAGTGAAATCATACGCGTATTCTGTCACTCCTGAAGAAATCGGTTCAACTTTGATCTCCGGTCTCTTCTGAAGCTGATATATGCCTTCGATCTTTGCGACAAAATATCCTTTGCATGGGATTGCCTCCACATACCCTTCCGACAGGAGCTGTTCATATGCAAGTTCTACTGTACTCCTGCTCACTACCAGATGCTTACTCAATGCTCTTGTAGATGGAAGCCGCTCTCCACTCTGTATTACGTTATTCTGAATCTCTTCCTTGATAAATTCATAAATCTGTTCGTACAGCGGAGTTTTTGATTTTGGATTCAAACTCATTGTCAATTCATACATTCTTGTTCTCCCCCCTGCATCACACCTATAACTATGAAAAACTGCCGTGAACAATTTCTCATTGTGATCACGGCAGTCCGTTTTTTATTTCTTCGGCAGTTTGAAAGAACTCTTCAGAGAAACAATACGGTTAAATACCAGATTCTCCGGTGTAGAATCCTTTGCATCGATACAGAAAAATCCGTTTCTTACAAACTGGAAGCTATCATAAGCTTTCGCATCTGCAAAGCTTGGCTCCACATAAGCATCTTTGATAATCTTCAGAGAATTTGGATTCAGGTTCAGAGAACCATCCTCTTTATTGTATACACCCTTCTCTTCATCTACAAGGTTCTCATACAGTCTTACTTCTGCTTTCTGTGCATATGGTGCCGGAACCCAATGAATTGTTCCTTTCACCTTACGTCCTGTAAATCCACTTCCAGCCTTTGTCTCAGGATCATAAGTACAGTGAACTTCTGTCACGTTACCATTCTCATCCTTTACAAAGCTTTCACATTTCACAAAATATGCGTGCATCAGACGAACTTCATTCCCTGGGAACAAGCGGAAATATTTCTTTGGCGGTTCTTCCATGAAGTCGTCTCTCTCGATGTAAAGTTCACGACAGAACGGAACTTTACGCTGTCCGAGTTCTTCGTTCTCCAGATTATTCGCAACATCTAGATATTCAACTTCTCCTTCCGGATAGTTATCAATCACAAGCTTGATCGGATCAAGTACAGCCATCATACGGGAACGCTTCATCTTCAGATCTTCACGGATACAGTACTCAAGCATCGCATAATCAACAGAGCTCTGGCTCTTGGAAATACCACACATATCAATAAACATCTTGATTGACTCCGGTGTAAATCCTCTTCTTCTGAGCGCTGCGATAGAAACCAGTCTTGGATCATCCCATCCATCAACAATCTTATCTTCTACGAGCTTCTTAATATAACGCTTTCCTGTTACAACATTCGTAAGATACAGTTTTGCGAACTCAATCTGACGCGGTGGGTTCTCGAATTCACATTCTCTCACAACCCAGTCATAAAGCGGTCTGTGATCTTCAAACTCAAGTGTACAGATGGAATGTGTGATTCCCTCGATTGCATCCTCGATCGGATGAGCGAAATCATACATCGGATAAATACACCACTTATCACCGGTATTGTGATGTGTCATGCGGGCAACACGATAAATGATCGGGTCACGCATATTGATATTCGGTGATGCCATATCAATCTTTGCACGAAGCACTTTCTCTCCGTCTGCATACTTTCCGGCACGCATATTCTCAAAAAGCTCAAGGTTCTCCTCTACAGAACGATTTCTATATGGACTTTCTTTTCCTGGTTCTGTAAGTGTTCCTCTATATTCACGCATCTGTTCTGCTGTAAGATCACAGACAAATGCTTTTCCTTTCTTGATCAGCTTCACAGCGCACTCATACATCTGATCAAAATAATCGGATGCAAAATAAAGATGATCCTTCCAATCAGCGCCCAGCCACTTAATATCCTCTTTGATAGACTCAACAAATTCTGTCTTCTCCTTTGTCGGGTTCGTATCATCAAATCTCATATGGAATTCACCATTATACTTCTCTGCCAGTCCATAGTTCAAAAGGATAGACTTCGCATGACCAATATGAAGGTATCCATTCGGCTCCGGTGGGAAACGGGTGCATACATGATCGTAAACTCCTTCTGCCAGATCCTTATCTATCTCCTGTTCAATAAAATTCTTTGAAACTGTTTCGTTCTCCATATCTTCCTCCTACTAACCATAAGTACCATCCGGATGATCTGTCACATTCCTTCGGAAGTGTGATTTATCCTACAGGTTTTCATGCTCAATATCTTATCACATAAAAAGAACAACCACAAGAGATTCTTTTCGTCTCCTCTTACAGCCTGCCTTTTAACAATTCATAAGCCTGTGCCAGAATAGCTGCATGATCCACTGCAATTCCTCCACCTTCTTTTACAACATAGTATTTTTCTCTGACCAATCCTGTCCGCTCCTTTTTTAGGATAACCGCATTTCTCTTCTGATCCTGATTTTGAATTGTCAGATGATATTCCGTCTTTTCCCATCCATCTTCTTCATATGCTGTCTCCGGTTCCATCTCTATCTCAAACCATGCTGCATCTGCCGCATCATCTCCGGCCTCTACACTTACATCCGACTCCTTTACGATAGAAAGATACGCACTTGTAATAATCCTTGCTCTCGGATCTCTCTGATAATCTCCATAACAGGCAAACTGTTCCACCGGAAGTCCGCTGACTCCGGTCTCTTCCTGCAGTTCCCGTCTTGCTGTATCCTCCAGATTCTCCCGCAAATTTACAAATCCTCCCGGAAGAGCCCAACAGCCAATACTGGGATGATTTCCTCTCTTAACCAAAAGCACCTTTAATCGTCCTTCTTTCAGTGCCTGTTCATCTTTATAAGAAAAAACAACTGTGTCTGTTGTACAGCACGGATTTTTATATCGATATGGATCATATTCTTCCAGAAATTCTTCCAGTGTCTGTCCTTTCCCATTCCGTTCTCCTGTCCCATAAAATGGTGTGATATCTTCTAAAAATGATGCCATATCAATCTCTCCCTTTCACTTCTTTCAAAGCACTCCCAACATACTCATCGGTTCAAAAAACGACCGATTTCTGTCAGAAGATTCGCAAAATAAACACAAGTTCCTGCTTCCGCCTCCGGATGTGATCCTTGAAAATCATAACACTGTACTCCCACAAGCGGCGCATGTGCTTTCTCCCAATCCCGTTCCAGAATCTCATGAATCTGTTCTTCATCTTCTTCGCCGACCCGAAGAAAAATCTCGATGTTCTGCCTCATCGCATCAAAAAAATGATAAAATTCCGGCAGGTATTCTTCCATCTCCCATACAAACTCCGTAAACGTCTGTAACACATCTTTCAGTTCTTTTAATTCACTTGTTTCATAATTCTTTTCGCTCATACGGCTTCCCCTTATGCAGAACCCGTCACCTTGAACCACCACTTCAATCAAATCCAGTATAACATATTTCATGACAAGTGAAAGAATTCTCAACAAGGAATTGCATTTTTTCTTCAAACCCGTAAACCTATAGGAAAATCTGCAATGAGATTTCTGTTGGAATCTATGAAAATTTGAAGATCTGCATCGCGAATCTGCTGAAATAAGAAAAACCCCGGAAACACCGCATTCACGGGCGATTCCGGGGAAAAGTTCAAAGCTGTCTAGGGGACTTGAACCCCCGACCTCCGCCTTACCAAGGCGACGCGCTACCGACTGCGCCAAGACAGCTTATTGCGTTCCAGCAGAACGCAAAATTAAATATACACTACTTGAGTTTGATTGTCAAGTTAAAGCTGATCTGAATCCAGCAAAATGGTAAATGGACCGTCATTGAGCAGCTGAACCTTCATATCAGCTCCAAACTCTCCGGTCTGTACTTCATCCACTGATTCCCTGCATTTTTCAATGATATATTCATACATCTCATTCGCCATATCCGGTTTTCCTGCTTCAATAAAGCTTGGTCTGTTTCCTCTCTTACAGTTTGCATATAACGTAAACTGTGAAACTAGAAGAAGACCTCCGTCCACATCAGCAAGCGAAAGGTTTGTTTTTCCCTGTTCATCTTCAAAAATACGAAGTCCGATCATTTTTCGTATCATTTTGTCTGCAATCTCTTTTGTGTCTGTATCTGCTACCCCAATCAAAACAAGATACCCTTTTCCAATCTTTCCTGATATCTCACCATCAATCGTAACAGATGCCTCTGTTACTCTTTGTATTACAAATCTCATCTTCTCAAACCTCTGTTTTTTTATTATTTGTTGTCAGACAAATCAACGTCACAGCACTCACTGTCATCGGAATACTGATCAGGATAATCATTCCCATTACTATTGCCGGAAGTAATCTGCTCTCAAGATCTACGATCAGCGTTCCCATCAGATTATAGAACATGTGCATCAGCATGGATGCCGCCAAGGTGTTATAGCGATGCGCCACAAATCCAAGTGCAAACCCCAAAAGTGCCGCATAAATTCCCTGTACGAGATTTTGATGGAACACTCCAAACAAAACCGCCTGTACAACATTCGCCAGGATCCAATGCATTCCGGCACGTTCAAGATATTTCTGGATCAAACCCCGGAAAATCATTTCTTCCACAAGAGGTGGAAGAATCAATGTACTGAAAACCCACATCAGCGAATATTCTGTCAGGCCGGAATTTTCTATCAGATTCTGATAATTATCCATCGCATCCGGAAGTGACCGTGCTACAATTGCCAGTATAATACTGGTCACGTGTATCATGCCAAAAGTAAACAGCGCGATTAAAACGCATCCGTCCAATCCGACTCTTCTGCATTTGCCTGGGATTGCACGGATCCCTCCTTCACGCAGCTGAAAAGCAAGATAATACCATAAAGCAGGAATAGGCAGAACCATAAGGTACAAAATTGCCGATACCAGATTCAAATGACTCATCAGGAACTCATAAACCACCATTGTTCCATTGTTTCCCATAACCAGAGGCCCGCCAATTGCGGCCAGACAAGAAATGATGTATCCGAATTTGTTAAAGCAGATCATGATCACCAGAAAGACTGCAAGTGCCAAAAGGTAATTATATTTTTTCTTCATCCGTATTTCTCCTTTACGGCAGAATCTTTTGTGCTTTTGTCTTGATCCTCTGAAGTGCATTGTCCACTGACTTCGGACTCTTTCCAAGTAATTCCGCAATCGTCCGATAATCCGTTCCCATCAAGTGCAGATAAAGGACATGATTTTCTAATGGACTGAGCAATTCTTTGAGCTGCTCCGCAAAAGCTTCTGTATATTCTTTTCCAAAATAAAGAACTTCCGGATCATTCTCCTTCGATGATTCTATCGTGTCAATCAAAGGAAGACTTCTCCCCTCTCCTACCTGTTCACTGTCTTCATATAACGAAACATAAGAATTCAAAGGCAGATGCTTTTTTCGATTTGATGCCTCAATTGCCGAGTACATCTGTCTGGAGACACAAAGTTCTGCAAAACTTGAAAATGATGTTTTCTGCGTTACATCAAAATCCCTCACTGCTTTGATCAGACCGATCATTCCTTCCTGAATCAGATCCTCGTTCTCTCCACCCAACAGATACATTGCACGCGCTTTCTTCCTTACCATGGATTTATATTTCACCATCAGGTAATCCATAATCTCCTGATTTCCATTTTTGTAATCACATAAAAGCTGTTCATCTGTCATTCTGTCATACTTATTCATCCGATTATCACCTGTTATCACTCTTTTTTCGGGCAATACTCATATTTATTTCTGCGAAATCCTCTGTCTTACGATCTCATAAGCAAGAACGCCTGCTGCCACAGATGCATTCAGAGAATTAATCTGACCTTTCATTGGAATTCCTGCAACGAAATCACAGTTTTCTTTCACAAGGCGGCCAACGCCCTCACCTTCATTTCCGATCACAAGACCGATCGGTCCTGTCAGGTTCAGGTCATACATCTGCTCGCCATCCATATCAGCACATACAAACCAGAGTCCTTTGTCCTTGAGTTCTTCCATTGTCTTCACAAGATTCGTCACCTTTGCGACCGGTGTATAATTCAAAGCTCCGGCAGATGTCTTCGCAACTGTCGCTGTCAGACCAACTGCTCTTCTTTTTGGAATAATGACTCCGTGTGCACCCGCAAGGTTCGCTGTACGAATGATCGCGCCAAGATTGTGCGGATCTTCAATATTGTCTAAAAGAATCAGAAACGGAGCTTCGCCTCTCTCTTCTGCCAGCTTAAGCATATCGTCGATCGTAGAATATTCATATGCTGCCGCATGCGCGATCACGCCCTGATGCTTCCCTGTCTCTGAGAGCTGGGAAAGTCTTTCTTTTGTCACAAAATTGATCAGAGATCCGTGTTTTTTTGCTTCACGTACAATTGTTCTTACCGGTCCGTCCTGGCATCCGTCAAGAACATAAATCTTGTCAATCGTACGTCCGGAACGAAATGCTTCCAGTACGGCATTTCTTCCTTCAATTACAAATGTCTCTGTTCCCTGTTCTCTATTTTCCTGCATGTTCTGCTCCTTTTTCCTTTATCTCTTTTTCAATGCTTTCAAGTCCGATACTTACAAGCTCTGTCAGTCGTTCATACTGACCTGTCAGATATAAATGTCCGATCAATGCCTCAAAACCTGTCGCTCTTCTGTAATCTGTAATTGACTGATTCTTTGCCGGAGACACAGATCGTGCATTTCTTCCTCTCCGGTAAACTCCATGTTCTTCCTCATTCAGATGCTCCTGCATGGAACGCATCATAAAGGACTGTGCTGATGCCTGCACATACTGGCTTGTCTCTTCATGGAGACGGTGGACCGGCCTGTTTCCACGGCCGACCACCATCGTCTTAATGATCAGATCATAAACACAGTCTCCCACATAAGCAAGAACCAGTGGGGAACACTGCTTTGCATCAATCTCTTTCATACCGGGAATTGTCCGGATATACTCTTCTAAACCTGCTGTTATGCTCTTTTCCATTGTACTCCTTCTCTTGTATCTTTCAGAACGATACCTTTCGCAAGAAGCTCATCTCTGATCTCATCTGCTCTTGCAAAGTTTTTCTCTTTTCTTGCTGCCTGACGCTCAGCGATCAATGCTTCAATGTCAGAATCAAGAATCTCATCTTCTTTATCAACAATAATTCCAAGTACTTCTGTCAGTCGTACCAAACGGTCAAACAGATTCTCAAGATACTCTTTGGAACTGTCTTCGTCTGTCATCGTATTAATGAATTTTACAAGATCAAATACTGCAGCAATCGCATCTGCTGTATTGAAGTCATCATCCATAGCGCTCTCAAAGTTTCCAACATATTCTGCTGACTTTGCAAACTTCTCTGCTTCTGTCTCTGCCATATCTTCTGTCTTCGCGCTTCCCATAAGGAATTTCAGACGATCAGCTGCTGTAATGATTCTCTCAAGTCCGCTCTTTGCTGCTTCCATCAATTCAGCGCTGAAGTTCAGTGGACTTCTGTAATGTGCGCTTAACATGAAGAAACGAAGTACCTGAAGGTCATACTTCTCACTGATCTCGCGAACTGTGAAGAAATTTCCAAGAGACTTGGACATCTTACGGTTATCAATGTTCAGGAACCCGTTATGCATCCAGTATCTGGAGAACTCTTTTCCGTTCGCTGCTTCACTCTGTGCAATTTCATTTTCATGATGTGGAAAGATCAGGTCTTCCCCACCTGCATGAATATCGATCTGCTCACCAAGATATTTCTTGGACATCTCTGAGCACTCAATGTGCCATCCCGGACGTCCCTCACCCCATGGGGAAACCCATGCAGGCTCGCCTTCTTTTTTCGGTTTCCAGAGAACAAAATCCAGAGAATCTTCTTTCTCATCCTCACCGCTTACAAGAAGGGTACGTCCGCCTGACTGAAGATCATCAAGGTTCTTATGGGATAATTTACCATAATCTTTGAACTTTCTTGTACGGTAATATACAGTTCCGTTCTTCTCGTATGCGTAGCCTTTCTCAATCAGTGTCTCAATCATGCTGATCATACCGTCAATCTCTTCTGTTGCAAGCGGATTCTTTGTTGCCGGCTCAATATTCATGCCATCCATATCTTTCTTGCACTCTGCAATATAACGCTGTGAGATTTCTTCTGCTGTAACGCCTTCTTCGTTTGCTTTCTTGATGATCTTGTCATCGACATCCGTAAAGTTAGATACATAATTCACATCATAATTCTTGTATTCAAAATATCTGCGGACAGTATCAAACACAATCATTGGTCTTGCATTTCCAATATGGATGTAATTATATACAGTCGGACCGCATACATACATCTTTACTTTTCCTTCCTCTAGAGGAACAAACTCTTCTTTTCTTTTTGACATTGTATTATAAATCTTCATCGTTCTTACTCTCCTTATTTTCTTTCTCCACACATCGCATATATTTTATCATAGATTCCAAACGTTTGTGAAGTTTTATATTCTCTTCCTGCAGTTCTCGAATATCTGTAAGTACCGGGTCCGGTAAATGTACCTGATCCATATCACTTCTTGGGACTTTCTTGTTGTCCATGCGGACGATTCGTCCCGGCACACCGACAACTGTACAGTTCGGTGGAACCTCTTCAAGTACTACAGAACCAGCTCCGATCTTAGAATTTTCTCCGATTGTAAAAGAACCCAGGATCTTTGCGCCGGCGCTCACCATAACATTATCTTTCAGCGTTGGATGACGTTTTCCCTGTTCTTTTCCGGTACCGCCAAGCGTAACCCCCTGATACAGTGTTACATTATCTCCGATGATCGTAGTTTCTCCGATGATCACACCTGTTCCATGATCGATAAAAAGTCCCTTTCCAATTGTTGCACCCGGATGGATCTCAATCCCTGTCTTACGCGCTGCTCTCTGAGAAATCCAGCGTGCCCAGAAATAATGCTTTTTCAGGTAAAGCTTATGCGCCACTCTGTAGCTTAAGATTACTTTAAAGCTTGGGTACAAAAATACTTCCATGTTTGATTTGATCGCAGGATCTCGCTCTCGGATCACCTCTATCTCCTGTTTGACATAAGATATCATTCCCATATTTATCATTCCTTTCTGATTCAAGAATGCACTTAACACCCTAAACGGATTGTTTTGTATATCAAAAAACTTCGTCTCAATCTAGAGACGAAGTTCTATCCGCGGTTCCACTCTAATAAAAGAAGTATAACTTCTTTCACTTTCACGCACGTAACGTGTGCCTGACGTACCCTGCTACTCCATTCACAGGATCGACTCCCGGGGGCACTTCACAGTTTCTTCTCTCAAAGGTGCTTTCAGCCGGTGACACCTTCTCTCTATGAGTCCAAATCTCTGTTACTCTTCCCGTTCTTTGTCTTTCTCAATTCTATTACCAATATTTATTGTTTTCAACATCTCTATTATCTTATGCAAAAAATCATTTTTTGTCAACTATTATCTCTGCCGATCAACTGCATTTTAACATTTTATTCAGACAATCTCATTCAAAAATATTGGACAGAAGTTCTGAAGTTTTCTTAGTTCTTCCTCTAGTTCTTCTGTAAGAATTACGCTTTCCTCTGCACGTATTTCTTCAGGAGTTTTGTATCCAAACAATATTTCCGTCAATGCTGCAATGGAAAGTACTCCCTGTGAATCTTCCGTTTCAGACACGCTCAGGCTTTCTTCTCCTTTTGAGCTACTGAGTTTCCAAATCCTGCTGTTCTTATGAAGAATCGGATCGATCACCGCAAAAGAGCAATGGATCTCACATTCTGACGGGATTTTCATTTTAGAAAATAGTTCCTGTAAATGAACGATCCTGATCATAATAAGCGGTTTTTCTTTATATGCAGACGTTTCATCATCTGGCCAGTCAGGTGCTTCCTTAAGCCCATAAACCGAAACCTTTTCTTCCGGTTCTCTAAGACCATCCACCGACGCCCAGAAGAGATCTTCTTTCCCTTCCAGATAAAGTGGTTCCCTGATCTCAAGCCCCTCTTCTTTCGCATATGCATAGATACAAACCAGCTTCTCTTCTTCAAAGACAAGCCGCATCCCGCCAAACTCACTCTGTTGTTCGAGAATCTGTGTCTGATAATATTGTGCATTTCTTAAAGCAACAACATTCCAGCAATCCGAAAAATTCTCTTCAACAAATGCCGCCATCTTCCCTGCATCCATAAATCTTGCATCACGGTCTACAATCCGCTCTTGTGATATATTTCTATATTCATCATTTTTATATTCTTTTCTTGCAGAAAAAAATGCTTCATCAAGCTCGATTTGTTTCTGTTCATAAACAAATCGGAAATCATAAGGATAATAGATTGCTTCTGCTGCCGGCATCAGGAAGGTAAATGGCATCTTCTGTGAATACTGATCCTGTAATGCATGAATCAGAAGATTTCTCATATATCCTCTGCCTCTATATTCTGCCTGCGTGGCAACTCCCACGATATAATCCGATGGAACGACACTTTCCTGTAACTTTACCTGATAAGGGTTCAGCTGCAGCATCGCACGTATCTCATCGTCTTCCTCTATTACATAAATCGTATTGTCTTTTGTCTTGATATAATAGTAATAATCAACAAATTCCTGACTGTCTTCTGAAAATACCTGTTCCCACAAGCTCCTGGTTTTCCCATGCTCTGATTGGTCCAGCTTTCGAATCTTCATCTTATTTTCCCGCACAGCATCCACCACATCCTGCAGGCTTCTCCATCACATCCACGCTACTGTAATTCGTAAATTTTTCAATCGCACAGATCGCCTGGGATGAGATTCCTTCGCCGCTTCCGGTAAAGCCAAGGCCCTCTTCTGTTGTAGCCTTTACATTGATCTGATCAACGTCAATTTTAAGCGCTTTCGCCATGTTTTCCCGCATCTGATCAATATGCGGACGCATCTTTGGACGCTGCGCAATGATCGTTGCATCAATATTCTCGATCACATAACCATTCTCTTCCAAAAGTCTGCCTACGTGCTCGAGCAGTTTTATACTGGATGCACCCTTATATTTCGGATCTGTATCCGGAAAATGAAGGCCAATGTCTCCAAGTGCTGCTGCTCCAAGCAGTGCATCCATTACGGCATGCAGCATAACATCCGCATCTGAATGTCCTAAGAGACCTTTCTCGTAAGGAATCTCAACTCCACCCAGGATCAGTTTTCTTCCTTCAACTAACTTATGAACATCATATCCCATACCTACACGCATAATTATTTCTCCTCAAAATCATTTTCAGCATCTTCTGAAACAGGTTCTTCATTCAGTTCTGCAAAAATATCTACCACTCTTGTGTCTGTCAGTTCTTCTTCCTGAGCTGGAGTTTCTTCAACTGGTGTCCCTTCAGCTTTTATTTCTTCGTCCGGTGTTTCCTCTGATTCTGTTGTAGTCACCGGTTTTTCTACTGATTCTGCTTTTTCTTCTGATACTGTTTTTTCCGCTGCTTCGTTTTCTGTTGAATCTGAATCTGCTGTTTTTTCTATAGCTTCAGCCTTGCTGTCTTGCATTGTTTTTTCCTCGGAATCCGCCTTAGACACTGCGTCTTCCAGCTTCTTCCTGTCTTCTTCTGAAAGCATTGTCGGCATTGTATTGTCTGATACTTTTTCGTCTTCTGATGCTTCTGTCGTTGTGTTCTCTGTTACCTGTGACATTTCCTTCGCCGCTGCCGCTTCTTCTGCTTTTCGTTTCTGCTCCGCTTTTCTCTTTGCTATCATCTTCGCAATCTGCTTTTTGATATCAATCTCAAACGTTTTGCAGATGGCATTCCCTGCATAAGCAACTCCAACCAGGATAAATACGACTGCCAGTACTGACATAAGTGTCATATTGCTAGGACGCTGCTGGATCATCTCACTTAAGATTCTGATACCCAGGTAGGTAAGATAACCTCCAAGTACTATTCTGAGCGCACATCCGCTTTTCTTATTCATCTTGTTTCCTCCGTATTTCTGTTATTGGCCACGTTTTAAAATATAAACGAAAGACAACAACTTTTTTCTATATCATTATCTGTTATATTACCACAAGTTGCTCCTTAATACTATTATTTCTTTGCTTGATATAAGCAGTAACCAGTAAATTTGCGTAAAAAAACTGCGTACTAATTTCTTAAGCACGCAGTCTTCGTTATAGTAGCGGGAACTGGATTTGAACCAGCGACACCACGGGTATGAACCGTGTGCTCTAGCCAACTGAGCTATCCCGCCATATTTAATTAGATATGGGACCTACAGGGCTCGAACCTGTGACCCTCTGCTTGTAAGGCAGATGCTCTCCCAGCTGAGCTAAGATCCCATATTCATATGTCGGCTGCGGCTTTCACTTACGCTTTGTCGCAACCGACTTGATTATTATATACTTAACACCTATCAGATGTCAACAACTTTTTTATTTTATTTTATATTTTATTGTAACTGTTCAGAGCCAACCTCCAAAATGCTACGCATTTCGTCGGTGTACAGTTACCATTTTATTTAAAGTATTTTACACCTGATTCAAAAATCTTCAGATCCTGCTCTCCATAAATGTTAATAGCAACATGATCTCCACGTCTCTCAGAGTGAGCCATCTTACCAAGGACACGTCCATCCGGGCTTGTGATACCTTCGATTGCACGGTAAGATCCGTTCACGTTCCACTCTTCATTCATGCTGATATTTCCTTCCGGATCACAGTACTGTGTTGCCACCTGTCCGTTAGCGAACAGCTTATCAAGCCACTCTTCGCTTGCAACAAATCTTCCTTCGCCATGAGATGCCGGGTTTGTATAAACTCCGCCAAGCTGTGCTCCCTGAAGCCATGGGGATTTGTTTGTAACAACCTTTGTATAAACCATCTTAGAGATATGACGTCCGATTGTATTGTATGTCAGTGTCGGAGCATCATCTGTCTGTCCAACGATTTTTCCGTATGGTACAAGTCCGAGCTTGATCAGAGCCTGGAATCCGTTACAGATACCAAGTGCAAGTCCATCTCTCTCATTCAGAAGTTTTTCAACAGCTTCTTTGATCTTCGCATTCTGGAATGCAGTTGCAAAGAATTTAGCTGAACCATCCGGCTCATCACCGGCACTGAATCCACCTGGGAACATGATCATCTGAGCCTGTCCGATTGCTTTCTCAAACTCGTCTACTGATCCACGGATATCTTCTGCATCAAGGTTACGGAATACTTTTGTAATAACCTTAGCGCCTGCTCTCTCAAATGCACGGGCACTGTCATACTCACAGTTCGTTCCAGGGAATACCGGAATAAATACTGTTGGCTGTCCGATCTTATGGCTGCAAATATGAATATCGGATGTATTGAAGAGCTTCTCTTCAACCTTGGCATCAGAATCTGCTGCTGATTTTGTAGCAAATACTTTCTCAAGTGTTCCTGTCCATGCATCCTGTGCGTCTGCAAGTGCGATCTTCACATCACCGTAAGCAAGTACAGGCTCTTCTGTTACTTCACCGATTTCTGTATAAGTGATTGCGAGTTCTCCAACTTTTCCGTCTTCAACCTCTGCGATAATATCTCCAAATGCAGAAGCAAACAGATCTCTCTTATCTACATTGTGCTCGATTTTGGCACCCATACGGTTACCAAATGCCATCTTGCTGACTGCTGCTGCAACTCCATGACGATCCAGTGCATATGCAGATACAATTTTTCCGCTCTGGATATCTTCCATGAATTTACCGTACTGATCCATTACTGCATCATAAACCGGAAGATCATTCTCGTCTCTTTCGATCTTGAGCCATACAAGTTTATTTCCAGCTTTCTTAAGTTCAGGTGTAATAATATCCTGCTCAAGAGCCATATCAACAGCAAAGGATACAAGTGTCGGAGGTACGTCAATATCCTGGAATGTTCCTGACATACTGTCTTTTCCTCCGATAGACGGAAGTCCAAAACCAATCTGTGCTGCATAAGCACCAAGAAGTGCTGCAAATGGCTGGCTCCATCTCTTTGGATCCTCTGTCATTCTACGGAAATACTCCTGGAATGTGAAGCGGATCTTCTTGTAATCACCACCTGTAGCTACGATTCTTGCTACAGATTCTGTTACTGCGTAAGCAGCTCCGTGATATGGACTCCAGGAAGAGAGATATGGATCAAAGCCGTAACTCATCATGGTAACTGTATCAGTTTTTCCGTTCTGTACCGGAACTTTTGCAACCATGCTCTGTGTTTCTGTAAGCTGATACTGACCACCGTATGGCATAAATACGCTGCCTGCACCGATAGAACCGTCGAACATTTCAACGAGACCTTTCTGGGAGCATACGTTGAGGTCAGCAAGTGTCTCCAGCCATTTTGCCTTAACATCGACAACGTCTGGTCTTTCTTCGAAAAGGTTTCCGTCTTTGTTCGGGATCTCAACCTCTACAGTTGTTTCCTGATGTGCACCGTTGGTATCAAGGAATGCACGGGAAATGTTAACGATCTCTTTGCCTCTCCATGTAAGAACAAGGCGTGGCTCTTCGGTAACGACTGCAACCGGGATTGCTTCGAGGTTTTCTTCGTTTGCAAAGCCAAGGAATTTGTCAACATCTTTTGGATCTACAACAACAGCCATTCTTTCCTGAGATTCGGAAATCGCAAGCTCTGTACCATCTAAGCCATCGTATTTCTTGGGAACTGCATTCAAATCAATTTCCAGACCATCCGCCAATTCGCCGATAGCAACAGAAACGCCGCCTGCGCCGAAGTCGTTACAACGCTTAATCAGCTTAGATGCTTCAGGGTTGCGGAACAGTCTCTGTAATTTTCTTTCTTCGGGGGCGTTGCCCTTCTGCACCTCACTGCCGCACATCTCGAGCGACTTGTCGGTATGCTCCTTCGACGAACCCGTCGCACCGCCCACGCCGTCGCGGCCCGTGCGGCCGCCGAGCAGCAGGACCACGTCGCCCGGCACGGGGGACTCCCGACGCACGTTTTCGGCTTTCACGGCGCCCACCACGGCACCGACTTCCAGACGTTTGGCCACATAGTCGGGATGATACACCTCGC
>OHKZ01000673.1_pt1 | contig 15261 bp, 10 predicted proteins | sample 1569011 | NCBI WGS metagenome assembly OHKZ01 (sample SAMEA3879564, study PRJEB24766) | human gut metagenome | biome: human-associated habitat; feature: feces | place: USA | collected 1985/1987
AACATATTTATATTGTTGGAATACGAAGCTGCGCTCCACTGGCAGCTTTTATGGCGTTTTACTTTAATCTGATGTTTGAAAATGTGACATTGCTTCAGACCAATAATTCCAGTGAATTATTTGAACAGATGGTGCGAATCAGTAAGGATGATGTTATTATCGGAATCAGTTTTCCAAGATATTCCATGCACTTATCCATCAGCTCCGGAATCTCATCCCGCATATGATATTCTTTGGTCAATTCCCGCCCCGGAGCGATCACCTGACGGATCGTCAGAGTTTCCTCATACCGGTCCAGGATCATTTCTTCTTTATAATCCCAGTTGACAGTCTCATTTTGAGTTCCCTCTTCATTTTTCTGCGTGAACCGGACATTTCTCTGATATTCCAAAGTGATTTTATTAATCTGTCCGGGAATGGAAGTTGGCACGATCTCATCCATGATCTTCAAAAATTCTTTCCAGTTATCCGGATAAACGCCGCGTCCCACAGATTTTTTCTCCTTCTCGCCCTGTTCACAATATGCCACTTCCCAGTTCTCATCATCTTCATCAGGTATAGCATCTGACGGCATATAGACCTCTTTCCAGTTTTCCATATGTAAATCTGCAATCCGCAGAAGCCACTCTTCTCCATGCTCTGCGGTCAGTGAATACGCGCATTCAAAAAATGGATAGGACACACTCTCTATCACTGCATCCAGCCTGCAGTCTTTCGCAGTACGAATCTCTATCAATGTCTTGTTTTCGCCTTTTCTGGTCGAAAAACGAATATAATTCAACATCTCACCAATGTTCTCCTTTGCTGTCATTTCCGACTTGTGATCATGCCGGATTTCATCATTATATCACAAAAATACCAGAGATGAACTCTTTTGCACAGAAATTCATCTCTGGTATCCCTATCCGGATCCTATTCGTCACTGTTTCCAGCAGCTCCTATTCCATATAACCGCCCTTCATCGGAGACACAGCCTTTTCCGCAAACTGCTTTAAAACACCTTTTGTATATTTGTTTTCTCTTGGCTGCCAGCGGCTTTTTCTTTCTTTTAAGATTGCTTCCATTTCTTCCTCTGATTTTCTCTCACCATTTACTCCCACGATTCGAAGAACCCTGTTTGAAATGCTGATCTCGATCAGATCATTTTCTTCCACCAGGGCAATCGGTCCGCCCTGTGCTGCTTCCGGAGAGATATGTCCGATTGCAGGACCTTTGGATGCTCCGGAAAATCTACCGTCTGTCAGAAGTGCAATACTTGCACCAAGCGTTGCATCTGATGCAATTGCTTCTGTCGTGTAAAACATTTCCGGCATTCCGCTTCCTTTTGGACCTTCATAACCGGGAGTTTGACAGTTGAATAATAGAAAAACACCTTGCAGGCCTTGTAATACCTGTATTTTTTTGTCAAATTTTAAGTTTTAGTATGTACTTGTTTGTAATAGTGTGTTATAATAAAAGAAAAGGAGTTTTTCTTATCATGTATATCGCAGTTACAGGTAGTAGAAATAATAAAGATGTATACATTTATCAATCATTTCGAAAAGAAAACGGGAAGTCCTCTTCTCGCATCTACAAAAAGCTCGGAAAGTACAATACTCTCTTAGAACAATTCGATGGTAATGTAGACAGGCTAATGGCATGGGCAAAAGAACAGGCTGCCAAAGAAACTGAACTTTATAAACAACACACCGGGAAAATCGCTGTGGAGTTTTCAAAAGCTGCAACCATACCAAGGAACAAACAACGTTCCTTCAATGTTGGGTATCTTTTTCTTCAGGATCTTTGTACACAGCTTCGTTTAGATAAAATCTGCAGAACAATTAAAGGACGCCATAAATTTAAGTATAATTTAAATGCAATCCTCACAGATTTAGTTTATGCACGAATACTCTCTCCATCCAGTAAACTGGCTAGCTACGAGTATTGTCAATCCTTATTAGAATCGCCAAAATACAGTCTGCAAGACGTTTATCGTTCCCTCTCTGTGATTGCCGAAGAATCCGACTTTATTCAAAGCGAACTCTATAAAAACTCCAACTTTCTTCATCCCAGAAATAACCGGATCCTTTATTACGATTGCACAAACTACTACTTTGAAATCGAAGAAGAAGGTGATTTCAGGCGTTATGGGAAAAGTAAAGAGAACAGACCGAATCCAATCGTAACAATGGGATTATTCATGGATGCAGATGGGATTCCTCTTGCCTTTGATATTTTTCCGGGAAATCAAAACGAACAGACAACCCTGAAACCCTTAGAAGCAAAGATTCTTCAGGATTTTAATTGCAGCGAATTCATCTATTGCTCCGATTCCGGGCTTGGCAGCGCAAGCAACCGAAGATTTAACAGTCTTGGAAATCGTGCTTATATTATTACTCACTCTCTTAAAAAGATGAAAAAGGAAGATCGTGAGATTGCTTTAAATCCAACCCAGTTTCGTAAAGTAGGATCCCAAAAGTTCATAGATCTCCGCACACTGGATGAAACAGATGAAGAAGTTTATCACACGATTTACTACAAAGAAGTACCTGTTGTTACGGGCAACATGGATGAAACTTTGATTATTACTTATTCTCCAAAATATAAAGCTTATCAGAGGAAAATCCGTGCCCGCCAGATTGAACGTGCACAAAAGATCCTTGCAACACCTGGTCGCAAACGGAAAGGAAAAAATCAAAATGATCCTATGCGGTTCGTCAAAAAAACTTCGATTACTTCTGAGGGCGAGATTGCAGAAAAACAAGTTTACGATCTTGATGAAGAACAAATAGAAAAAGAAGAAATGTATGATGGGTTTTATGCGGTCATCACAAACCTGGAAGGCGACATTTCAGAAATCATAAGAATTAATAAACAGCGATGGGAAATCGAAGAAAACTTCCGAATCCTGAAAACAGAATTCGAAGCAAGACCGGTATATGTCAGAAGAGAGGACCGGATAAAGGCTCATTTCATGACCTGCTATATAAGTCTTCTGCTTTATCGTTTACTGGAAAAGAAACTCAGAAATGCTTATACAGCTAGTCAGATCCTCAGGACATTACGTTCTATGCAGATGACACTGTTAAATACAGCCAGCGGATATATTCCATCTTACACAAGGACTGAATTAACAGACACATTACACAAAGCATTTGGTTTTAGGACTGATTATGAGTTTATCACAAAATCTTCTATGCGAACGATTATTAAAGATACCAAACAGATAAAAGCAAAAACATCATAATATAGCACATATCGTTACAAAAAGAGAAGCGGCTACGAACCTCATATTTACTGAGGTTGTAGCCATTTTTTCACTTTCCAACTGTCAAAGATGGGATTTCTTAACATTTTTCAACATTTCTTTTGGTTTTTCCATTTTCACTTCTCAACTAACGCAAACAAAGCGCACAGATATTCTGCACGCTTTGCTTCATCACTATTTTTTACTGAGCTTTGCTTCCCAATGTCACATCAACTGTCTGTTCCTGATATTCTCCACCATCTCCGGGAACCTGAAGCGTCAGTGTTACCTTTTCGCCTTTCTTATAGTACTGGAGCTGCTCCTGCAATGACTCCATACTGTCAATTGTGATTCCGTTGAATCCTACAATGATACTTCCTTTTGTAATTCCTGCATCAGCTGCTCCGCCTCCGCGTGATACTTCGGAAATATAAACACCTGTCGGCATTCCATAACGCTGAGAATCAGAATCTTCTACATCCAGTCCTGTAATTCCGAGATATCCTCTCTCTGCCTCAGATACTTTTGTCTTTGTCTCCTGATTCATCAGGTTTGTAATAATGTCTGTGACATCTGAGATTGGAATTGCATAGCCGATTCCTTCTACATTCTCTCCGATCAGTTTTGCAGAGTTGATTCCAATGACTTCTCCATTTGCATTCACAAGAGCTCCTCCACTGTTTCCGGGATTGATCGCTGCATCTGTCTGAATCAGTTTTACATCAGAAGATCCTGTTGTCTCTCCTGTTGCACTGTCTGTTGTCTGGCTCTCTCTGTCTGTTGCACTGATCACTCCTGTTGTCACGGACTGTCCGTATCCCAGTGCGTTTCCGATTGCAATGGCAGGTTCTCCTACTTTCAATTTTGTAGAATCTCCAAGTGTCGCTACTGAAATTTTGTCCAGTGTATCATCCGAAATCTTATCCAGCTGAACTGCGATCACAGCCAGATCATGTGCGGAATCTGTTCCTTTGATATCTGCTTCCACACTGCTCTGATCGTCAAATGTCACTGTCAGCTGATTGCTGTCTGCAACGACATGATTATTTGTAACGATCAAAAGCTCTGAATCTGTCTTTTCAATGATAATTCCTGTTCCTGCACTGGTCACTTCCTGCTGGGAGGTTCCTCCAAAGAAGCTCTGCACCTGCTGAACACTCATATTTGTGATGGATACAATTGATGGCATCACAGATTCCACAACACTGGAAACATCCGATGTAACTACACTGGACGTCTTCGTCAGTGTCGCTTTATTCTGTGTTGTATTAGATACTTCTTTTGCAGCCTTCTGATCCAGTCCCAGCACTTTGTTTCCGACTACATTTGTTGTTAAAAATGTGGCACTTGAAACCACTCCGAACAGCAACGCGCATCCTGTCACCACAACGGCCTTTGGCATCTTCTTTTTTGGTTTTTCATGATGCTCCGGGTTCGGCTGACTGCTATAAGATGAATCATTCTGCGGTTCCTCAGAATGGTAATAATTGTATTGATTCTCCATATCAATTCCTTCTTTCTCTTGTATTTTATACTGCTATCATACCGTCCTTTTGTGATGAAACTGTGTTCAATCCTTTAACAATTCTTGAAACCAGCTTTATTTATTCTACTGTTACAGATTTTGCCAGGTTTCTCGGTTTATCCACATCGCATCCTCTTCCGACGGAAATGTAATATCCGAACAGCTGAAGCGGAATGATCGCCAGAGAATTTGCAAAATATCGATTGGTCTGCGGAATGTATACAACGTAATCTGCCGCTTTTTCAATCTCATGATTTCCTTCATTTGTAATGGCAAGAACAAATGCTCCTCTGGTCCTTACTTCCACGATATTGCTGATGCTCTTTTTGTACAGCTCTTTCTGTGTAAGAATCGCTGTTACCAGTGTTCCCTCTTCGATCAGAGAAATGGTTCCGTGTTTCAATTCTCCCGCAGCATATGCCTCTGAATGGATATAAGAAATCTCTTTTAATTTCAGAGATCCTTCCATGGAAATCGCATAATCGATTCCTCTTCCGATAAAGAATACTTCTCTCGCTGCCAGATAACGGTTGGCAAACTTCTGGATGCGATTCTTGTTATTTAATAACAGCTCCACCTGCTCCGGAAGTTTCTGAAGATCTTCAATATATCCCCGCATTTCCGAATCTGTGATTTCCCCTCTCACAAATGCAAATTTCATGGCCAGCAGATACAATGCGATCAACTGACTGGAGTATGCTTTTGTTGTCGCAACCGCAATCTCCGGTCCCGCCCATGTATACATGACATTATCTGCCTCTCTTGCGATAGAACTTCCGACAACATTGACAATTCCAAGTACCTTTGCCCCTCTCTGCTTTGCTTCACGCAGTGCCGCCAGAGAATCTGCAGTCTCTCCTGACTGGCTGATGATCACAACCAATGTTCCGTCCTCCATGATCGGATCACGGTATCTGAACTCAGAAGCCAGATCTGTTTCCACCGGAATCCGAGCCATTCCTTCCATCACATATTTTGCAGTAACTCCCGCATGATATGCAGATCCACAGGCCACGATCATGATTTTGCGGATTGCCTTGATTTCCTCATCAGACATCCCAAGCTCTTCGATCACGATATCATTTCCTTTGATGCGCGGTGAAAACGTATCCAGGATTGCTTTTGGCTGCTCATACATCTCTTTCAGCATAAAATGCTCATATCCGCCTTTTTCTGCTGCATTGGCATCCCACTCAATATGCTCAGGAGTTTTCTCGATTTCTTCTTCATCTACATTGAAAAACTGCATCGAATCTTTTTCCATACGTACAATCTCTTCATTTTCAATAAAATATACATCTCTTGTATATTTCAGCACTGCCGGAACATCGGATGCGATCACACATCCGTTTTCTGTCTCTCCCACGATCAACGGACTGTCTTTTCGCACTGCATAAAGTTCATCCGGATGATCCTGGAACATGATCCCAAGTGCGTAAGACCCTTCTACTCGATGCATTACCTTTGTAATCGCCTGCAGAGGGTTTCCCTGATAATAGTAATCCAGAAGATGTGCCAGTACTTCGGTATCTGTCTCCGACACAAACTCATACCCTTTTTTCTCCAGCTTCTGTTTGAGTTTCAAATAGTTTTCAATAATTCCATTGTGCACAACAACAATATTTTTATTTTTGTTATAATGTGGATGTGCATTTACATCTGACGGTTCACCATGTGTTGCCCATCTGGTATGACCGATCCCGATTGTTCCAGGCATTGTCTGTCCGTCATGTGTCAGTTCACTGAGCACCTTTAAACGACCTTTTGATTTTTCTGTCTGAATCTCTGCTCCGTCATAGACTGCAATTCCGGCTGAGTCATATCCTCTGTATTCCAGCTTTGATAATCCATCCAGCAAAATCGGCGCTGCCTGCTTTTCTCCTACATATCCTACAATTCCACACATATCTTTCTCCTCCTTATACTCTCCTTAAAGTGACTATTTATAAATAAAATTGGGGCATACCACAGACTTTCTCTGTTGTTTGCCCCAATTTCTTATAAATCTATAAAATCTACATCATAACTGTCTTTTTCTTCACGAGCAGACGATCTTCGTTTTGGCTGATACTCCGGAACATCATCCTCTTCTTCGTCATCATCATAGTCCTCATACTCATCGTATTCGTCGTCATAATCATCATCTTCATACTCGTCATCGTCGTACTCTTCAAAATCATCCTCATATTCATCCGAATCGTCCTCGTATGTGTCGTAATCATCTTCCCCATATTCGTCATCATCTTCGTACTCTTCGTATTCATCAGGATCTTCGTCATCTGTTTCCTCTTCGTCTTCGAAGTCATCTACAAAATCATCCTCTTCGTCCTGATATCCTTTGAACTGTTTACGAGATTTTTTCTCAACAACTGCACGACTTCCTTTTGAATTCCCGATGGATTCATGCTCATCGTAGAATTCATCAAGTTCTTCATTTCTTCTGCGTAATTTCACGCCGACTACAATAATAATGATGATCAAAATTAAAATAACCGCCCAGGCTGCTGCTACAACAATCAGCACCTGATCCTGAAGAAAGTTTTTTACTTTATCTATCAGTGTTGTCGAAGAACTTGTACTCTTTTCTTTTACATCTGTGACTGGATATCTCTGGTACGTTTCATCCTTTGTATCATACTGGTAGAACGATTCCTCTCCTGATTCGTTCATCGCATACATCAGATAAAAGTCCTCACTCTCTGAATTCTGCCATACCGGGAAAGTCAGTGTGCCGACTGTCAGTTTTGTTTTCTTAAACTGAGACGGCAGTCCTTTTCCATCATTTGTTCCCAACAAAAAGATATAACTGGAATCTGTAATCGACACCATCTCTGTAATCGCAAATGAGTTATCTTTTTCATTGTAAAGTGCCATCACTGGGTCTTTGTCTCCCTCAACCAGATACACAAAATACTTTCCGGAAGTTTCCTGCAAAATCGCGTTTACAGTTTCTCCGTTATACTCCATCGTAGTTCTGCTGCATCCGTCCGGAACAAGCGCGTCGGAAAAATCATTGTAAATTGTGTATGTGACTCCGTCGATCTCTACACTTCCCGTTCCTGTGGCCACCGCAGTGGTCCCTGCTGAGCTCTCTGACGATGTTCCGTCCCCTGCCTCCACGGTAACTGTGGAATCACCTGTTGTCAGATTTAAAGTTTCATCAGAATACAGATAAGAGGTATAATCTGACACCTCCAGCTTTGTTGCTCCTTCTTTCAGCGCTTTAAAGACCATGGTATACTCCAGCTCTGAAACAGTTCCATCCCCGGTAGCCTCCAGCTTCACCGTTCCGTCCCCACCGGTTGCATTGGTTCCGCTGACAAACTCCAGTGCTGCTTTGTCATATGTTACTGTGACAAAACCATCCCCGATTGCTTCTCCACCAGTACTGATCTTAGCTTTGACTGTAACATCCTCTCCTACTTTTGCTGTAGGATCCGAAAACTGAAACGTTCCTTCTGCCGCATGTACAGACACTGAAGGATACAGCATCAGAAAGCACACTGCAAACAAAAGAATCCCTATCTTTTTCAACGACTTCATGTACATCTCCTCTTTCCTGTCTCTCGACTTTTCTTCGTATAAATAAAAACTGTTTTTCCCTTATTCTAAGCTCTCTCCACCGGTATCACCACTGTCGCCGGTTCCGGTATCCGGTATCTGGGAATTACTGTCGCTGCTTCCACTGTCTGTACCGCCGCCATCTGACGGAGGTACATAATCACCGCCGGTATCTTCTGTATACCCATTACCAGAGCTGCCATCTCCATAGCCACTGTCCTGATATCCGCCAGTTCCATAACTGTTATCTGTGTAGCCGCTGTCATATCCGGAATAATCCTGAGAATATCCATACTCATCATATTCTGTATCGTAAGATTCTCCCGTATCATACGTGGAGTTGGAAATATCCTCACTGATACTTTGTACCGTAGAAGACGGTGTATAATCGTTCTCTCCAAATAAGAACTGGTGCAGCTTCGTCACATCGGATGCCAGATCTGTCGCTACAACAGAATTTCCAACATCAAGATCAGCCGTTGTACTTTCATACGGAAATCCCTGCGTCTCTCCAAATATATAAGACTTCACGTCTTTTGCATAAGCAATCGTCTCCGTCAGTGTAAAATTCGTCTTCACGTTGTCAAACACTTTATCAATGATCTTGTTGATCGTGGAAAGTTTTGCTTTCTGCGCTTTTATCGCAATCTGCTCCAGTACTTGCCGCTGTCTCTCTGTTCGCTTATAATCGTCACCGCCGCCGTATCTGAGACGGGCATAAGCCGTTGCCTGTACTCCATTCAAATGCTGCTGTCCTAACTGCGTAAACGGAGCTGAATCCACTCCTGTATTTTTAATCACTTCTACAACATAGTTGTTCAGATACGGAATGATGTCCATGCCATTTTCCGCTTCTTCTACATTAATATCAATTCCGCCAAGGGCATCTATCACATGAACTAAAACGGAAAAATCCACTGACACATAGTGCTCAATATTCAGATCCAGATTCTTATTGAGCATAGCAACTGCTTCTTCTTCACCGCCGTAAGCATAGGCTGCATTCGCTTTATTGTAAGTTCCATCTGAAAGCTGCAGAAGCGTATCTCTGTAAACAGAAACCAACTTGATTTCCTTTGTCTCACGGTTCAGAGACGCCACCATGATCGTATCACTTCGGGCCCCCATCTCTTCATCTGTCGCACGCGTATCCAGGCCAAACAGAGCAACAGTCAGGTAACCGGTACCGCTGATCTCCGCTTCCTCCGAAATCGCAAGCTTATCCGGATTTAATGCAACACCGCCAATTTTTCCCCATTTTGCCGCAACCACTGCAACGGTTGCTGTAATCAGCAGGATCAGAACTCCCATCAGAATCGCCACTGCTTTTTTCCCTGGAGACCAAGATGCAAATCCTCTCTTTGCCCTCTTTCTCGAACGCCCCTTCTGTGAAGGTCTTCCATTCACAGACCGCCTCCCATTTGCAGAAGTGCTGCCGGACGGTCGTTTTCTCTGGGCGGATTGCTGCCTCTGCGTTTTGTCCCTGTCGTCTCCCATCTGGTTTCTTTGCTCCGGACGGCGGCGCGGCTGCCCCGACCTCTGAGAACTTCTTCTGTCCGCTCCGGACATTACTGCTCTCGAACGCCTTCTTGTATCTCCCATAATTCTATCCTTTCTCATGGCATACATCATAGATTGCCTAAAATATGCACTTTAACATCATACAATATTTTCCTTCAAACATCAATGAAAAAACTGTGAATTTCAAGTTTCTCTCCAGTATCGTGGATTCATCGTACATTTCAAAATCAGCCACCGGGGCAGTTTCTTATAATTTTTCCCCAGTTTATATCCCATGTACTTCCAGCCGCTCTTGCATACAAGAGATACCAGAAGCCATGGTCTGCCCGACTTCAGCAGATATTTTGCTGTATCCTTCACCAGACGCATCCCTTCTCCTTCAGAAGGTACTCCTTCAAAAATCTCCGGATGATCTGCCTGTGAGACCGCCAGGTCAAAATTCCGGTGAAACTGCTGTCTGCAGTTATAATTGTGAGAATGGATCACTTTTGCATCTGCCGCATAATAAATCTTCCATCCCTCCTGAACCATTCTGCCTGCCAGGATCATGTCTTCATTGAAAATCGTTTTTCGTACAAATCCTCCAAGCCTTTCGTATACATCCTTTTGGTATGCTGCACAGACATTAGAGCAGAAATAGGTTTTGATTCCCAGTTTGGAAAGATCTTCTTTGGATTTCAATCTGCTGGTTTTCGGATAATTAAATTCTCTTGTATAGCGCTCAATAAACTGACAATCCGCTGCCGGCAGCTGTCTTGCATAAACTGCTGCTACGTTTTCATACGAAAATCCGTAAAGCAGACGCTCGATCAGAAATTGATCCGCCGGCATAGCATCCTGGGTCATGTAGACAAGAATCTCCGCATCTGACATCTCAGCTCCCAGATTTCTCGTACCACCGTGATCAAACTCTTCCGGCAGAATCCGGTGGATCTTGACTCTGTCAGAAATCGTATACAACTCTTTTGGAAAGATCCCGCTCTCTGTATCGATCAAATAGATCCGATTGACCTGAACACTCTGGTTTAACAGACGTTTTACCAGCTGTACGCATCTCTGATCCGGCTTATACGTAGGGATCAGCACATCCACTGTTCTATTTCCTTCCATGTGATCCTTTTCCTTTCCTGCGATATCCGACAAACCAGTACATCATCAAAGTCAGTGCCAACCAGAACCAGGTCGTCGGATTACTGAACCAGGTCGTAAAAAAGGCAAGCCCCAGATAAATCGCAATCTGTCCATAAAACATATACGTCATCGGATTTTTCTTCTGACGCACCAGAATTGAAACTGCTGCTGCAGTCAGACCGATTATAAACGCAAACAAAGCGGTTCCGATGATTCCAAAATCATAGTAGGCATCATAAAACATCGTTAACGTCGTAAGCTCTGTTTTTGTGACAAAATCCGGAATTGTCACCAGCTGCGGAAATACAAATTTCAATCCCGTCAGTGCAAAAAACGGAAACAGCATCTGCAGTCCCCATGTGTGCGCTGTCAACTGCTCTACCATACAGTTAAAATTCTCAAAATTATTGGCTACATAAATATACGGCTGTGTAATAAAAATTGGCATTTTGGAATTTTTCATCTCAAAAATTCCATTTAAATAAGTCACATTATGCCGTCTTGCAACTGTCAGAAGTACATACACCGGAATCATGATCAATAAACCTGTGACGATCATCTTCCATGTGATTTTTTTATACAACATCAGATACATCACTGCCGCAAAGCCAACCGCAAACAACAGCTGAAATCTGGAGACACATAAAATTGGAATCGCCACTGCAGTCAGGTTTCCTGCAATTAAAAGGATCCATGTCCTGCCCGAAATTTTTTCTGTAACCTTGGTATACAATACAGTCAGCGCTGGAATCAAAATGCAACTGATTGTAAAATAGTGCACTCCCGAAATATGAAAATAAGAATATGCATGAGGCGCTGAATTGAACAATGGAATATAACCTACCACCACTGCCTCCAACGTAAAACATGCAATGGAAGCTGCCATCAGTCCGAAGATGCAGATCAGAATCCGCTTTGCCGAGATCTCATCTCTTTTTACTTCCTGCCTCTGTTCTTTCGAAAAACGGCCAAGCCAGAGATCATATCCCAGATTGAAACACACATAGATCAGAAAAAAGGTCAGCCATGTCACATTGCTCCAGTCACTCTGCAGCCTGCTGAGCTTCAGGCATGCGCTGCCTTCTCCGCCTACCCATGCCAGCGTAAAAAGCCCCCGCATATCCACAAGATTTTTTGTCTTTCTAAAATTCCATATAAACAAAAACATTGCCTCTGCCATCAGAAGTACTGCAGTCACATAATCCAGATGTGCCTTTGCAGCCAATACCGCTGCCGCATAAACTAAAGTATAAGAACTATATTCGATTTTTCTGTCTGCGATTATTTTTCGTAACATTTTTTTCCTCTTTCGCTACTGTGCATAATTTTCCGGATAAACACCCGTCAGATAAGCCACATCCTGACTGATCTGCTGTACTTCGTCCGAAGGCTGGTATCCAGTCTCTCCAAAAAGCTGCTCATGGAGCTGTCTTACATTGTCCGCATGTCCGATCGCAACCGCATAAGAGCCTTCCAGTCCAATGACATTTTCACTGGTCGTAATATCAAACGGAAAGCCTTTTGTCTCTCCAATTTTGTATCGGAATATATTCAGTCCCAGTTTCATGATATCCGGTGTCGTCATATTCGTTGATATTTCCGGCAGTACCTGATCCAGAATTTTATTCCATTTTACCGGTCCTGCTGTCTTCAGCTTCTGAATCATCTTCTGCAATATGATTCTCTGGCGCTCTGCACGCTTAAAGTCATCTCCGGCTGTATAACGGATCCTGGTATAGGAAACTGCCTGTATTCCATCCAGATTGTGAACTCCCGGAGAATTCTCATCCAGGGTATGTGTCTGCCGTCCTACCACCTGTGAGGTTTCTGCCGTATATCCATTCAGCCAGAATATTTCCTCACTGGTCAGCTCTACTTCCACCCCACCCAGGATATCTATGATATCTGCAAGCGAATTGAAATTTACAGAAGCATATTTTGTAATATCCAGATCCAGGTTCCGGTTGAGCATTGCCACTGCCTCCTGCGGACCTCCAAAGGAATACGCCGCATTTGCTTTCTCATAAGAACCATCCTGCTGCTTTAGCAGCGTATCCCGATATACGGAAATGATCTTTACATCTCCGGTCTTATTGTTGATGCTGACAATCATAATACTGTCACTTCTCACGCCGCCACTTAGCTCTCCGTCTCTGGAATCCAACCCGAACAATGCCACATTCGTGTATCCCTTCGGTGTCTCATGTAGTTCCAGGCTGCTCTCATCCAGTGTATTATGGTTGAGATGATCCAGCTTGTACATCATAAATGCCGCCAAAACAAGAACCGCAAGTATCAGAAATTCCAGGACCAAAAACAGGATTCCCCGCCTTTGTCTTTTTTTATTCAATCGTTTTCTCTGCTGCAGTGATATTCGATCTCTTCTGCGAAACATAGATCCGCCTCCGTTTTAGTATGCGTTTTTGTTGATAAAGCCTTTCAGAAACGTCAGCAGGATAATCTTAAAATCCAGTCCCAACGTCCAGTTTTCAATATAATACAGGTCACACTCAATCCGCTTCCGGATCGAAGTATCTCCACGATAGCCATTCACCTGTGCCCATCCGGTCAGTCCCGGACGCACCTGATGCTTGATCATATATCTTGGGATTTCCTCCTTAAACTTTTCTACAAACAGTGGTCTCTCCGGCCTCGGACCAACCAGGCTCATATCTCCTTTGAGCACATTGAATAGCTGTGGAAGCTCATCAATGCTGGTCTTCCGGATAAATTTTCCTACCGGAGTCACTCTCGGATCATCTTTTGTCGTCCAGCCCTTCTTCTCTTCGCTCTCTTTCTGTACGATCATGGAACGGAACTTATACATGTAGAACGGCTTGTTCTGCAGCCCGATCCGCTCCTGTTTAAAAATCAGCGGTCCCGGTGCAGTCAACTTGATCAGCACAGATACAACCAGCATCACAGGTGAAAAAAGAATGATCGCAACGATCGCACCAAAAATGTCTACTGCGCGCTTCACAAACTTATTCAAAGCATTATTAAGCGGTACATGACGGATGTTGATCACTGGAAGTCCCTGGATATCTTCTGTATATGGTTTTGTCGGAATGATATTGTTATAATCCGGAATAAACTTTGTATGCACACCTGATTTTTCACACATATTTACAATATATTCCAGCTTGTGATACTCATCCAGTCCCAGTGTGATCGCAATCTCATCGATCTGATTCTGCGGAAGAATGACCAGCAGATTGTCGATACTCCCGATCACCTTGATCCCTTTATACTCCATTCCTCTCGGCTGGTGGTCATCCAGAATTCCCCGCACGGCATATCCCCACTCCGGGTTTGCAAGAATCCGGTCAATATACTGCTCTGCCGCGCGGCTGTAGCCAACCAGAATCATATGTTTCTGATTATATCCGTTCTTTCTCGCCTTGCGCAAAACCATCCTCACCATATTTCTAGCGAATACTTCCATGGTAATATTGACAAAGCAGAAAATAAATACTACCCATCTGGAATATCTGTCTGAAAGCTTTGCAAGGAAAAATACCATGGTCACACCCATCAGGCCGATCACATTCGCCTGTACTACATGCCAGGCTTCCAGCCTTCTTCCCTGTACCCGCTTCGGCGTGTAGAGCTGAAATGCGTAATACAGGATCAAATAGGACGGCACCAGAAAGAACAGTACCTTCATATACTCTCTCAGTGACAGATACCATGGATCCAGGTCAAATAATCCGCTCCGAAAACGGATATACCAGGACAGCACATATGCTACAATGATCACTCCTGCATCCAGCACAACCTGAATGCGGTTTAATAATTTCTGATTTTCTTTTATCATAATACGACCTTCCGTTATCTTACTTATAAAAACACATTATCTATGATATAATACAATACTTTATTTCAATGGACAAGCACAAACTTGATTTTAACAGTATTTTATTCATTTTTCCGTAATATTTTCGTAATTTTTAATAAACATATGTTTGTATAGAAAAACAGAACCGAATTTGATATAATACATTCGCGAAATAAATTACAGCAGTAATAGAAATGAGGAGCACATGAAAGTTACTATCATTATTCCCAATTATAACGGAAAACATTTTATGGAGCCCTGTCTGGCTTCTTTAAATGAACAGACTTGCCGGGATTTCAAGATCCTGATCGTAGACAATGCCTCCACGGACGGAAGTCTGGAATATATGGAACAGACTTACCCTGATATCGAAGTGCTGGCCCTGGATTCTAACTATGGATTCAGCCGTGCGGTCAATGAAGGGATACGTCACGCAGATACCCCGTACGTCATTCTTTT